>Ga0209263_1000032_pt1:0-7500 | contig 119059 bp, 143 predicted proteins | sample SaaInlV_DNA_100m_FD_184684 | JGI IMG/M metagenome (GOLD analysis project Ga0209263, IMG submission 184684) | Marine microbial communities from expanding oxygen minimum zones in the Saanich Inlet - SI075_LV_DNA_100m (SPAdes) (version 2) | ecosystem: Environmental > Aquatic > Marine >... | reverse complement strand
ACATTTTCTTTTGCAAAGAATTTTGCTCATTCAACAGCATACGGATTTGTAGTCTTACTAAGAGGAGATCTAGGTTCTGGAAAAACTACTTTTTCGAAAGGATTTTCTGAAGGATTAGGTTTTGATGATATTATTTTATCTCCAACTTACCCAATTTTAAATGAATACTCACTCAACGATAAATACCTCTATCATTTTGACTTATATCGATTAAAATCAATAGGTGAATTTTTAGAAATTGGAGGATTGGAATACTTAAGTAATCATAAAGCTATTACATTAATAGAATGGCCAGAATTAATTCAAAATATTGACATGAACAATAAGGTTGAAATACAATTTGAACATTTGTCAGACAACGAAAGACTAATTACGATACTATGATACATATTTTAGGAATTGAATCATCTTCAAAACAATGTAGCGTCGCTATTAATTTTGATAAAGATATCCATGAATCATGTTCGATAGTTAATAACGATAGCGTAACTAGTTTACCTATTATGGCACAAGAAATGATAAATAAACTATCGTTAGCATTTAAAGACTTAGATGGAATTGCAGTATCAATGGGTCCAGGGTCATTCACTGGACTTAGAATTGGATTAAGTTATGCTAAAGGATTAGCGCTTGCATTAAATGTGCCTATTATTCCAATATCTACGTTTGACTTAATAGTACTGCCTAGAGCAAAAGATCTAAAGGAAGAATTGGTGACCGTTGTTATACATTCACATGGTAATACAGTATATCAATCAAGGTATATATTGAAAAATGATTCTTATGTTTCAGAAGAAGATCCTACTTCGATATCTATTGAAGAGTTATCATCAAAAAATTATGGAATGATATTGTATCATGGTCCAGAGCATTTAATGGGCAATATTAAGACTACATCTCCAAACATTATCGCTGCTATACCCTCTGCAAGAGATATAATAGAGATAGGAATGAAAAATTTTGATTTGTTAAAAACAAAATCTATTAACAACTTAGTACCTAACTATATAGGATCGTTTAATACAGGTAAATAATGAACTGGTTTACAAGAAAAGATAAAAATATTCAAGATTCGACCAAGAAAGAATTGCCGAGCGATCTATGGCAAAAATGTAATTGCGGTGAAATCCTTTATAGTCCAGAGTTAGAATCTGAAAATTTTATTTGCCATCACTGTAGTTTTCACTTTCCAATTTCTAGTCAAAAGTATATTGATATCATTCTTGATGATGAGCATGAAGTTTTATTCGAAAATATTTCATCAACAGATATGTTAAACTTTAAAGCCAATAAAGCATATGAAGATATTTTAAAAAATACTCCAGAAAATAAAGAGGCAGTAGGTTGTTATTATGGATCAATTAATAGTAAAAAAATTGTGATTTCAATTATGGATTTCAAGTTTATAGGTGGAAGTATGGGGAGTGCTGTCGGTGAAAAAATTTCCAAAGCTATCAATTTTGCATCAGAAAAAAATTGCCCTCTAGTTATTGTGTGTCAATCTGGTGGTGCTAGAATGCAAGAAGGGGCCCTGTCGCTTATGCAACTAGCTAAAATAAGCACCCATTTAGCAAAATTTTCAAAAAAAGGAGGCCTTTATATCTCAATTCTTACCTATCCTACTACGGGAGGAGTTACTGCAAGTTTTGGAATGCAAGCTGATATTACTATAGCAGAGCCTAAAGCATTAATTGGATTTGCTGGTCAGCGTGTTATCAAGCAAACTACCAGCCAAGAATTACCAGATAATTTTCAGACTGCAGAATTTTTATTAGAAAAAGGATTTATAGATTTGGTAGTGGATAGAAATAATTTAAAGGATAAATTAGATAACATATTATCTATCTTAAAATGAACAATAATACAATTATCATTCTAGACTTTGGATCTCAATATACGCAGCTAATTGCGCGACGCATAAGAGAGATCGGAGTATTCTCTGTTGTGCTTCCTTGCGATATTGGTATGGATAAAATTAAATCATTGAATCCTGGCGGTATAATTCTGTCTGGAGGTCCAGAAACAGTAACAGGGACTAATACGCCCAAGATTAATAAAGCTTTATTTGATTTTAATATTCCACTTTTAGGTATTTGCTATGGAATGCAGACAATAGCTCAAGAATTGGATGGCGTAGTTGTTAGTTCTGAGAAAAGAGAGTTTGGTCATGCTAATATAAAGATGAAGGAAACATCAATTTTGTTTGATGGAGTTAATTTAACCGAAGATTCTTTAGATGTATGGATGAGTCATGGAGATAAGGTTGATCAATTGCCTAGTAATTTTAGTACCATCGCACAATCTGATAATTGTCCAATTGCTGGTTTTCAGAACAAAGAAAAGTCATGGTTCGGTTTACAATTTCATCCAGAAGTAACACATACCAATCAAGGATCAAAGATTCTAAGTAATTTTGTTTATAGGGTATGTAAGTGTGAGAAAAATTGGGAAACTTCAGATATTATAGAGTCGATGGTTGCTTCTGTTACCGAGCAAGTAGGTAATGATAAAGTGTTGCTTGGCTTATCCGGTGGAGTAGATTCATCGGTCGTTGCAATGTTATTAGATAAGTGTATTAAGGATAATCTAATTTGCATTTTTGTAGATCATGGACTCCTAAGATTGAATGAGGTAGAAGAAGTGATGAGTACGTTTCAAAATTTAGGTATTAATATTCAACTATCAGAAGCCAGCGATCTCTTCTTGGATCGACTAAAAGGTGTTATAGATCCAGAAAAGAAAAGAGTAATTATTGGAAATACATTTATTGATGTTTTTGAGAAAGAGGCAAAGAAGATTAAGGATGTTCAATGGCTTGCACAAGGTACTATTTATCCAGATGTTATTGAATCGTCAGCTGATGGAGATAAATCTAGTGTAATTAAATCACATCACAATGTAGGTGGATTGCCAGAAAGAATGGATTTAAAACTAGTAGAGCCTATTAGAGATTTATTCAAAGATGAAGTTAAAAAAATTGGAAAAGAACTAGACACTCCTGATCATATCCTAAAAAGACATCCATTTCCTGGACCTGGTTTAGGCATTAGAATTATGGGAGAAGTAACAAAAGATAGAATTCATGTATTACAAAAAGCAGACAAAATTTTTATTGACGAATTAAAAGAAGCAAACTTGTATGATTCGCTTAGCCAAGCATTTGTTGTTTATCTTCCTGTAAAATCAGTAGGCGTTGTTGGCGATGAGAGACGATATGCAGATGTTTTAGCCTTAAGAGCAGTAGAGACTGTTGATTTTATGACAGCGACATGGGCTCATCTCCCTTATGACTTTATTGGAAAAGTTTCCAATCGCATTGTTAATGAAATTTCAGCAGTCAGTAGAGTTGTTTATGATTGTACGGGTAAGCCACCCGCCACTATTGAGTGGGAGTAAAATGAAAAAAACTACAGCAATTATATTTTTTCTATTATTCATCGGAATTTTAGGTTGGCAAAATAGAATCAATATTACTGTATGGGCTATTCCAAAGATTTTAAATATTGTAAGGCCGGTTTTATCCGAAGGTTCATCTAGTTGGAAAGAAGGGCCGGTCGTTCCAAATAAAACACCCGATAATAGACCTAATATCATTTTAATCCTTGCTGATGATTTAGGTTTCAATGATGTCTCACTTTATAATGGAGGAGCTGGAAGCGGTTCTTTGTTAACTCCAAATATTGATCAAATTGCGAAGGATGGAGTAATGTTTAAAAATGGATATGCAGCCAATGCAATATGCGCTCCATCAAGAGCTTCGATTATGACAGGCCGCTATTCAACGCGATTTGGATTTGAATTTACTCCACTTTTCCCAGGCGCTGTACAGCTGATGAAATGGATAGATGATATCCAGGACAATGAACTAAAGATTGAAATAGAAGAAAAATTATATGAAGATGTAAAAGATATATTTTCTGCTGGTATTCCTACTGAGGAAATTACTATTGCTGAAGCATTGAAGGATGTTGGTTATTATACAGCTCATATTGGAAAATGGCATTTAGGCAGAGTAGACGGAAGTCACCCAAATGATCAAGGGTTTGATGATAGCTTATTTATGGAAGGTGGACTATATTTGCCTGAAAATGACAAGCGTGTTGTTAATGCAAAAACTGATCATGCTGTAGATAGTATGATATGGGCTAGATCTCAATTTAGCGCATCATTTAACAAAAGTCCGAACTTTGCTCCAGGAGGATATCTTACTGATTATTATACAGATGAAGCAATCCAGGTAATAGAAAAAAATAAGTATAGACCCTTTTTCCTATACTTGGCTCATTGGGCAGTGCATAATCCCTTACAAGCTTTAAAGAGTGATGTAACAGCTATTAGTCATCATACAACAGGACATAATTTACAAGTCTATTCAGGTATGATTACGGCATTAGATAGAAGCGTAGGGCGAATTGTTGATGCCTTAGAGAAAAATGGATTAACAGATAATACATTAATTATTATTACAAGTGATAATGGAGGAGCAAGTTATATAGAACTTGCTGATATCAATAATCCTTATCGTGGATGGAAGCTGACACATTTTGAAGGTGGGACACATATTCCATTTATGGCTAAGTGGCCTGATCAAATTGAAGCGGGAACTAAATTTATACCTGTAGTACATCATAATGATATTTTTCAGACGATTGCAGCTGCAGGAAATGCTAATGTTCCTACGGATAGAATATTAGATGGAGTAGATTTCTTGCCTTTTGTAAATGGATCAAAAGATGGAATTTTGCATGAAACATTATTTTGGAGACAAGGACATCAACAAACGGTATTGCATCAAGGTTGGAAATTAATTAGAACAAGCAAAGCTGAACAAAAATGGCTATTTCATCTTGAAGAAGATCCAACTGAGCAAAATAATCTTATATCAGATTATCCAGATAAAGTAAAATTATTAGAACAGTTACTGGATAAACATAATTTAGAGCAAGTAGAACCATTATGGCCAAGTGTTGTTAATGCCCCCATATTAATTGATAAACATACAGGTCAAGAATATGAAAAAGATGATGAATATATCTATTGGCCAAATTGATTATCATGGATAAATCAGGTTTCATATCAATTCAATCATTTAACAAATCATATATCCCAGATTTTTATGCCTTAAATAAAGAATGGATTGAAGAATCTTGGCGTTTAGAAGAGTCAGATATAAATGACCTATCTAATCCTCAAAAATATATCATTGATAAGGGTGGAGAAGTATTCTTTGCCATTAAAAATGATAAGGTAATTGCTACCGCTGCAATGGTATATGCAGATAATAAAATATTTGAGTTAGCAAAAATGACAGTAGCGGAAGATTGCCGTGGACTTGGAGTAGCTAATCAACTGATGGATAAATGTATTGATTTCGCAAAGAAAAATAATGCAGAAAAGATTGTCTTAATTACTAATAGTGCCTTAGTAATAGCACGGAACTTATATGATAAGTATGGGTTCAAAGAAATAGTGCTAGATTCTGATAAATATGGTGATAGGGGAAATGTAAAAATGAGCTTATATTTGGATGAAAAATCATGTGTGGAATAGTAGCATATAAAGGTGAAAAGAATTGCTTCCCAATCTTATTAGATGGGTTAAAAAAGCTAGAATATCGTGGATATGATTCTGCGGGAGTAGCTTGTCTTGCTAATAATAAAATCAACATTACAAAGCGTACAGGTAAAGTAAAAGAGCTTGAAGCTGCTATTAGTAATAAAAAATCCTCAAAAAATTGTAATGGAGTAGGCATTGCTCATACAAGATGGGCAACGCATGGAGAGCCAAATCAAAGAAATGCACATCCCCATATAGATGAGAGCAAAAAAATTACTCTTGTGCATAATGGAATCATTGAAAATTATGATCCTATTAAAAAGTTTCTTAAATCAAAAAAAATAAAATTTAAATCTGATACAGATACTGAAGTCTTAGTGCAATTGATTGGTTATTTTTATAATAAAGGAAAGTTAAATTTTGAACAATCTGTTCGTGCAGCTCTCCAAAGAGTAGATGGTGCATATGGCCTTGTTATTTTAAATACAGATTTTCCAGATATGATGATTGCAGCTCGAAAAGGAAGTCCTTTAGTTCTAGGAATTAAAGATGATGAATTTTTTATAGGTAGCGATGTATCTCCTATTGTCAAGCATACGCAGCAAATCATTTATCTTAATGATAGCGAAATGGCTGTTATAGAGGGGACTAATTATGAAATAAAATCTGTAGATAGGGATACATCCTTACCAAAAAAAATTGAAAAAATTGACTATAAGATTGATAATTTTGATAAGGGAAAATTTAAGTATTTCATGCATAAAGAAATCCATGAACAAGTGACAACTATACATAATACCTTGAAAGGTAGATCTACTAAAAGTAGCGTATTATTACATGGATTAGCAGAATATTGGGAAGAAATAAAGGTAGCCGAAAAGATCTATATTACAGCTTGTGGGACCTCATGGCATGCAGGCCTTATTGGTAAAAATTTAATTGAAAGATTTGCAGAAGTTTCTGTTCATGTAGAATATGCATCTGAATTTCGATACAATCATAGTATCATGGATAACAAAACGGTTGTAATCGCTATCTCTCAATCAGGAGAGACGGCTGATACTTTAGCTGCTATTTCAAAAGCAAATGATTTTGGTGCGATCACAATAGGTATATGTAATGTTCCAGGTAGTTCGGTGTCTAGAGAAACAAATTGTGGAATTCATACAAGGTGCGGTCATGAGATTGGTGTTGCATCTACAAAAGCATTCACTGCGCAAATCTCTATATTATATTTACTTGCATTAAAATTTGCAGATAGTAGAAAAATGATGACTAAATCTGACATGACAAAACATTTAGATATGACAAGTATCCAGGATAAAACACCTATTCAATCTTTGCTTAGAAAAGAAAAATCAATTAAAAAAATGGCAGAAAAATATAAGAATGCTTCTGATTTTCTTTACTTAGGACGAGGATTAAATTTTCCAGTTGCACTTGAAGGCGCTTTAAAGCTAAAAGAGATTTCTTATATTCATGCAGAGGGATACCCTGCGGCAGAAATGAAGCATGGACCAATTGCCTTAGTAGATAAAAATATGCCAAATGTATTTGTCGTTCCAAAAGACAAGACTTATGATAAGATCATATCTAATATCGAAGAGATAAAATCTCGAAAAGGAAAAATTATTATTGTTACAGACTCTAAAGATAAAATTTTAAGAGCTCTAGCAGATGATTTAATTTCAGTTCCAAAAACAAATCAGTATGTGTTTGTTATATTAGCCACTATTGCATTACAATTATTTTCATATTTTATTGCTGTCGCTAAAGGTTGTGATGTAGATCAACCTAGAAATCTTGCAAAAAGCGTAACTGTGGAGTAGAGTTTGGAGTGGGTGTTCCAATCATCAAAATCCTTTATAGTCCCAATTCATTAATTCTTTCTTAAATTATGTGTAAATATTAATTTAAGGAGAATCATTATGGGTAATAGAATAG
>Ga0209263_1000019_pt1 | contig 175102 bp, 146 predicted proteins | sample SaaInlV_DNA_100m_FD_184684 | JGI IMG/M metagenome (GOLD analysis project Ga0209263, IMG submission 184684) | Marine microbial communities from expanding oxygen minimum zones in the Saanich Inlet - SI075_LV_DNA_100m (SPAdes) (version 2) | ecosystem: Environmental > Aquatic > Marine >... | reverse complement strand
CCTGATACGATTGATGTAACAGACAGTTCTGCGACGATTACCATGAGTCTTGGTGCCATGGATGACATTTCCGGATTGAATTATTTTCAAATGCGGTTCACCGGCCCTTCCGGATCCCAAGAAAAATGGGTTTATTTCGGATTTAATGGAACGATGTCGGACACTGTAACGACCAGTGTAACGATTGAAGAATTTTCCGAATCAGGTCTTTGGGAATTACAGTATGGGTACGGGTATGACATAGTAAATAATCAAGTCTGGTTTTATGATACTGACTTAGACACCCTCGGAATAGATGCACAATTCTTTGTGATTAACCGGAATGATGATTATTCCGGTCCAACATGGCACGTATCCACTTCCGGCTCGGACAACACCGGCGACGGTTCCTATGATTTTCCCTTTGCTTCCATCCAGACGGCGATTGATTCATCCAGCGATGGCGACAGCATCTTGGTGGCGGAAGGAACATATAATGTGAACGATTTGACTGTTTCGGACAAATCCCTGACATTGAAAGGTGTGTACGGCCGCGATTTCACCATTCTCGATGGGGAGGATGCTCATCGGATTCTGACCGTTAACAATGCAAGTACCTATACTTTTAACATGAGTGGTTTTACGGTGACAGATGGTGACGCGCTGTCAAACTCCGGTTACGTGATGAGTGTGGAAGGCGGAATGGCGACATTCTCTGATATGATCCTGGAAGACAGTGGACAGAATACTGGGAACACACTTTTTCGGGGGAATGATCCTGATTCAACCACCTTTAAGAATTGCATTGTCAGAAACAATTCAGCAGAAAACGCCGCCGGTGTAGGATATGCAACATTAAAATATTGCCTTGTGTACGGTAATTCAGGATGGAACAACACGAATCCTGTTGAGGAATGTATCGTGATTAACTGTACTATTGTAAACAATGGTGGCGGTGCAGGAAATTCGTGGACGACTGGCGGGGCTACAAACAGCCAGATCGTGAATTCCATTATCCGTGAAAATGGAGGTGCAGGACAGATCTATTATTATTCCGGATCAACACTGACTGGTGTCACTTATTCAAATATTGAGGACGGATATACAGGAACTGGAAACATAGATGCTGATCCGCTTTTCACCGATCCTGATAGCGGTGACTTTTCACTTCAAGCAGAATCACCGGCGATAGACGCCGGCGACCCTAATTCCGATTATGATCCGGACGGCACCATCGCCGACATGGGCGCCTATTATTATCATCAATCAGCACAGCCTTCCAATGATAACTACTCCCTCAGCTTCGATGGGGTAGATGATTATGTAGATATTCCAAACCTGGTTGATGGCAGTACCAGTCTCACGATTGAAGCTTGGTTCAAATACGAAAATACGGATACATGGAGATGGATCTACGGCGGCGGTTCGGACTGGGTTGATGTTGGGGCCAGTGTTGCCAGTGGCGGGAATACAATCAGATATCATTTCAAGACCACAGACGGCAGCTTTTCCAATGGTGACGGGTCCATCCAACTTTCACCCTATAGGTGGTACCATTTTGCAATGACCTACGATGGCTCTGCTGTGAAGGGATACATTGACGGCCAGCTTGATTTTGAAACTTCATTTTCAGGGTCTGTTGAAACCAACCAAAACCAGATGATTGGCGCCGGTTACACCAATGCCGGTGAATTTTTCAAGGGCAATTTAGATGATGTCAGAATTTGGGGTTATGACAGATCCCAATCAGAAATTCAGGATAATATGTTTGATGTGGACCCAGCATCTGAGATCTACCTCGAAGGGTGCTGGACGTTTAACGAAGGAACAGGAGACACTACTTACGGACAAAGTAGCAACCCTCACGAAGCCGTAATCTACGGCGCTTCGTGGAGTACGGATGTGCCGGATTCATCAGTTAGTATTAGTCCGGAGCCAAACCTGCGAGTGAATTGGATGGAATCCATTTATCATGTCCAACCCGGTGACGAAATTGGCGATTCTATTTATGTGGAAATAATCAATGTTGGCGAAGCCGATGCCTCTAATTTTGATGTCGGGTTTTACATTTCAGAAGATAGTATTATAACAACTTCAGATCATCTCTTAACCGATGGGCGCGTAAATGTTACTTTTCTAGCCTCCGGTGATACGACGGTGATAGATTTACCTACCGATGTATCTGTCCCGAATGATTTACCTGACGGCATTTACTATTTCAGTCCTATCGTGGACGAATTCAATGTGGTTCAGGAATACGATGAGTCCGACAATTTCTGGCTGCATCACATGCGTATCGGCGATCCGGATTTTTCCCTCAGCTTCGATGGGGTGGATGATTATGTTGTCATCGCTGACGACCCCAGCCTAAATCCTTCTGATGCGATTACTGTCAGTGCTTGGATCAAGCCCTATTCCTGGGACGGCAACCGACGCGTTCTGCAAAAAGGTGCCGGAGACGAATTTATTTTGGAAGGCGAGGATAGCGATCATTTTGAATTTGTAGTAAACGGTCAGGGATATTCGGTGGAAACTGTGCTCCCACCCCTGAATGTTTGGACGCACGTGGCTGGTGTTTACAATGGCGATTACGCTTTTCTGTATATTGATGGACAGCTACAAGCAAGCACGTTTATTGGCCAAACTTTAACCACCACCACCGATCCGCTTTACATCGGCACCAAAAATGAAACATCACCGGACACTGATCATTTCAATGGATTAATTGATGACGTTCGTCTGTGGGGCCGCGCGCTGGATGAATCTGAAATTTTACCAAATATGTATTTTGAACCAAATTGGGATGATGATTTGCGACCAATCGCTTTTTGGCCTTTTCATGAGGGCGGTGGCGATTCTGTATATAGCTGGACTGAAAATATGCATCATGGATCAATTAACGGTGCTTCGTGGAGTGCTGATGTCCCGGATAAACCCACCGGATCCATTAATATAGAGTTCACCTCAGTCCGCCCCGATTCCGGCTACCTGTGGGTGGGGCTCTGGTTTCCCGGAAGCGATATTTATAATCGTGGTCCCGATGTTGGTCGAGATTCTATTTATGTCAATTTTGCAAGTCAATCCATGCAGACCATGTTATTTAACGGTCTTCCTGATGCCGAGGGATATATTGTCCGATCACGTTTTGATGCCATTGATTCTCCCACCAACGGCCCGGACGACTGTGATAACGGGTATGACCTGGAAGGCATTACCGATCCCATAAACATTTACCTTGGCGGCACAGTTTATTCCGATCTGGCACTGGATGAATGCTCCGGACCATACGAGGCTGGATCATCGTATTTTGGTACCGATTTCAGCCGCATTCGCGTATGGGAAGGAAATCCGGTCAATCCCGATGCAAACCAAAATGCTTTTGCCATTACCGGAGATCAAATCACAGTAGAAGCGTGGGTGTATCTCATGAACCTTCCGGTTGGCGATGGGTACGATATTGTTTTGCGTCCTTTCGGTGGAGGGGAAGCCCGCGGGTCCTATGGTCTGCATCTTCAATACGATGAACAGGGAAATCCGGTGTGGGCATTCAGCATTTCTGATACCGTTTCCAATATCGGTTATGTTTCAAGTTCGATGGTTTCGCAGGGAAGTTGGACCCACGTGGCCGGGACGTATGATGGTACCAGTATGAAACTTTATTTAGATGGAAACTTGCAGGCTGAAGTTCAATATACGGGTACGATTGGCTATGGTGACACCGGGTTTTATATCGGTGGATACTTGGGCGGACAAGATGATTTTTTTCACGGCATTATCCGGGATGTCAGCATTTGGGATGTATCTCGGCCCGGGGCAAGTATTCTGATAGATTTAACCACCCCGCCTACCGGGTCAGAACCCAATCTGCAAGGGTATTGGCCTTTGAATGAATTCACGGAATTCAATGGAAATTATCCAATTTCTGAGGATCATTCTCCAAATGAAAATCATTTATTTGTTCAGGGCAATGTTTCCATGGTGGATGCAGCGATTGGTGATCCAAATATTCTAATTGAACCTTGGGGTAACAATTATTATCAAGGAAATGGCGTTGAAAATGAACCGTTCAGGTTTGGTCCCGTTGTAGATGGCTGGCCACTGACATGGTCGTTATCAAGCGCACCGTCAGGAATGACTATTGATGCCAATGGACATATCGATTGGACACCATCAAGTAATCAAGATGGAACGTACATTGTGTATGTTCATGGTAGTAATTCCATATCTTCGGCCCAAAGTGAATTAAGAATTTTTGTAGATGAATTTCCGGTGGATTCCCGGGAACACAATAATAACAATGTTTCTTATAGCGTTATGAATAACGGCGTGCTTGGCGCTGACAGAGGAATCGGTACGGGATTCCAATTCAATGGGGAATTTGGGTTGTATGAAGGAAGCTTGATTATTGGGCAAACCGATTACCAGATTTCCGGTGCATTGTATGAACGTGAATTCGCCACCCGCAGCATGATGTCTGAAAGAACAAGCCCATTCAACGGATTCGACCAGGCATTTCAATCCGATTTTGATGACAGCCGGGTACAAAACCCCATTGGCGTGCACGTCTTCCAGAATTCTTATTCCAAATCCAATGCGCCTGATAATGATTATGTGATTATGGATTATGAGTTGATGAATACATCAGGCCAAGATCTTACAGGAATTTATATAGGGCTTGCAATGGACTGGGATGTGGGCGATTACCTCAACAATTCCGGCGGATTCGATCCGGATAGAAATCTCAGTTATGTGTATGAAACTTCAACCGGGCCCAATCGTGTCCAACGCTCAGAAGATGAAGGAATGCTGAAAAAAAGGAATTCTACTGATCGCAATGCTCGAACCTCACCAACATATTTCGGTGTATCTGCGCTAACGGATAGTGTTTCAGGTCATTATATTCAAATAGGGCAATTTGATTCGACTTATTTTTACCTCATGACGCACATCGAATCTCAAGACTCCGTGGGCGATGCAAGAGCATACTTATCAGTCGGCCCGTTTGATATTCCCGCTTACGACACGATTTCCACAATGTTTGCGGTGCTCGGAGGCGAAAACTTGGCGGATCTTCAGGCCAATGCCGATGCAGCCAAAATGGCGGTCATGTCTTCAGGCCCCGTCATTTCCGTTTATCCGGATTCACTTAATTTCACTGTATTCCCGCCGGAGAATGAGCAGTCGCAAACATTAACAATAGAGAATACCGGGAATGCGCCATTGGAAGTGCAAATAAGTACAGGCACACTTCCCGTCACCGATATAGATGGGAATGTCTATCAAACTATACAAATCGGCGACCAAGTATGGATGGCGGAAAATTTGAAAGTAACCAAATTTCGGGATGGAACTGACATTCCTACAGGCTACAACAACACAGATTGGTCAAATCTTTCAACCGGAGCCTATGCGGTTTACAATGATGACGAAACGAACGCCGACACCTACGGCTACCTTTATAATTGGTACGCCGTGGACGACAGCCGCATTATCGCCCCGGAAGGATGGCACGTATCCACGAATGATGAATGGACAGAATTAACAAATTATCTTGGGTTTAATGCAGGAAGTATACTTGCCGGTAATGCAGATTTATGGACTGATGGAAATTTAAAAAATAACGCAGAATTTGGGTCAAGCGACTTTATGGCCCTTCCGGGTGGCTACCGCAGTGGCTATATTGATAATTACAACTCTTTAGGAATGAATGGCAAATTTTGGACTTCAACGGAGGATTACAATGCTAACAATGGTTTTAGTTGGTATCTGAATTACAGTCAATCGTCGGTCATTTATTCTGCTAGCGGCAAGTCGTACGGACAATCTGTTCGTTGCGTCCAAGATCAAACTGCTGTAACTGCGGTAGTCGTATCGTCCCAGCGAGAAATTGCCAAGGATAAATCCGGCGTCTCAACAACCAATACCCAATTCCCAATACCCAATACCCGAACTTCCCGCACCGACTGGCTCACCCTTTCGGCTGACACGCTTACTATTCAGCCGGGAACTTCCGCTGACGTAACGGTAACGGTTAACGCCGCCGGCTTAGATCCCGGGGATTACAGCGACAATATAATGATCACCAGCAACGATTCCACAAACAGCAGTGTGAATATCCCGGTGAATATGAGCGTACTTTACAGTGGACCTTCAACATGGCATATCTCTACCGACGGTGATGATGCCGCCGGTGACGGCTCAGCAGAGTTGCCTTTTGCCAGCATTCAACACGGAATTGATATGGCAAATGACGGAGACAGCATTCTGGTTGATTCCGGAGATTTTAATGAAAATATATTTATGGGTAAAGATTTAGTATTAAAAAGTTTGTATGGACCGCAAATAACATCCATCATTCATTCTAGTGTGGATTATGCCCTTGTAACATTTTATGGCGGTGGTAATTCTAATTTGTCCGGGTTTTCTTTAAAAAATGGAAACCGGACAGGGCAGGGCGGTTCCGCAATTGATATCTATTCATCTGTCACAGATGTCTTTATTGATAACTGTATCCTTGAAAATAATGTTGCGCAATCTGCAGATGCTTGGGGTGGAACAATCCTTGTACATGGTGACAGTGTATCTTCTAACATTAAAATTTCAAATTCAATCCTTCGGAATAATACCAATAGCAATGGCTGCTCGGCCATCCGCATAGGCGATAATCTTGATCCGGTAAAAATAGTTAATACATTAATTGCTGATAATGACGGCCCGGCTGTTCATTTAAACAACGGGAAAATAAATATGGTCAATTGCACTATTGTCGGTCAATCGGATAACCCTGATGTTTTTATCCTCAATTCAAATTCCTATGGATTGCTGATTAATTCGATTTACGCCAACGCCGCCCAAGGTCCCGAAGTAACCAATAATTCGTTATTGGATGTCGTTTATTCAAACATTGAAGGCGGATGGACAGGTGCAGGGAATATTGATTTCAATCCATTATTTTCAGATACAGCCAACGGCGATTACCGACTTTCTGATTCATCTTCCTGCATAGGCGCCGGAATTGATTCGATAGAAATTGCCGGCATTTGGTATGTCGCCCCCGATTATGATCTTGACAACAATTCTCGTCCCAACCCTGAGAACTCAAACCCGGACATAGGCGCCTACGAAAATCCGCTTGGAATTACGTCCAACAATGCGCCTTCTGTCTCTTTAAATATGACGTTGGAAGAACAGCATGGATTTGTTTTATTTAATATAGATATGAGCGATCCGGACGGAGATGAACTCAATGCTGTCCTGTATTTTTCAACCGATTCAAGTAACTGGATTGAAGCGTCGGCGCAACCAATAGGAGCTTCAAAATCCGAACCATCTAATGATCAAACTAAATCTTTGGCAATGGGTGGAATTGATCTTCCCCAGAATTCGCGATCGTCTTCAAGGTCTTGGATGTCGTGGGATTCTCAATATGATCTGGGTGATGTAATGGTCAACGATGTGTGGCTCAAAGCAGAAGTGAATGATGGTTTTATAGCGGTTAACGGATTTCTTGGACCTTTTGCAGTGGATAACCACATCGGAACTGTAGTGTTTTATAATCCGCCAACAGAAGAAATTTCCGGTGAGGTTGAGGTGAACTACCTGATTTCAGATTCAACCAATGACGAATATAATATGACAGTTTCTTATTCCGCGGACGGCGGGTCTTCTTGGATGGAACCGACCCTAATCAATCCAATCTCGGATCCGCTGACTCCGTCGGATTATTCCGGCAACTTTACCTGGAATACGACAACAGATTTGGCAAATTATGATGGCCAAATACTTCTCGCTCTTTCATTATCGGACGGATGGGAATATGGAAATGCCGATACAATTGATTTTACCGTGGACAATCAGGATCTCATCAATTTGGTAAGTTATTCCCCGGACACCTCGGCACTTTTGAATTGGTACGACTCATTTTTGCTGTTTTTCCCGGGGGAATTAGATCAGTCAACGGTGGATTCCGGCATCACACTTTCCGGAAGTATAAGTGGCCCAATTTCAGTATCAACCAATATAATGACAATAGGTTCTCAGGTTCGGGTTTCACTAATTCCTGATGATAATTTTTACGCAGGCGAAACCGTAACGCTTATCATTTCTACTCAATTAAAAGATACACTTGGCAATCCGTACGACGGAAATATGAATGGTGATCAGGATGATGATTTGGATATCACAATCCTTGAATATGATACGCCTTACCTCGCCGATTATGACAATTCTGCTCTTGTTGATTTTTCAGATCTCTTGGCGTTTCAGCAAGCATGGTGGGAACCGACCAATTATGGCGAACGTGAAACAGGTCCGGCCGAAGGGACTGCTCCGAATTTAAGGATTGTTCCCGATGGCAAAATTGATTTTGAAGATCTCATGGTTTTTGTCCAAATGTGGAACTGGTCTGCAGGATTTATTCCAAACGACGGCTGGATGACGAATGCTCGTACCACAGAAAATTCCGGAATTTCCGTCGAAACGACGTTCCCGAAAAAACAAGTCGGTGTCGAGGTCGAATCTCTTTATTTGAACATTAATGTTGATTCGTTAGCGCGCGTCGGCGCAGGGGAGTTACTTATTGCTTACGATCCATTGGCTCTTGAATTTAAGAACGCAGTTGCCGCACAGCATGCTAACTGGATCGTTCTTGCCAGTGCGTCAGAAACAGAAGGCATTCTTCGTATAAATCTCGCAGATTTCAGTACAGATTTAACCCTAGGATCTGCATTGGCATCAATTGAGTTTCGGACACTTCAGGATGTGGAAACATCCATTAATTGGCAAGCAGATATCCGCGACCGCTCCGGAATGATCTGGGAAAAGGCCTCTGGGCAAACTGATTTCTCCACGGTTCCGCCATTGCCAATTGTGTTTGCATTGCACCAGAATTTCCCGAACCCGTTTAATCCCACAACAACAGTTCGCTACGATCTTCCTGAAGATTCCCGTGTTCGTTTGACTGTTTACGATATTCAAGGAAGGGAAGTCACTATCATTTCTAATGATATTCAGCCTGCAGGATTCCGCTCAATTATTTGGAATGGTCGCGATTCTCACGGGCGTTCCGTTGCCGCCGGTATGTATTTTCTGCGTTTGGACACGCCGTCCTATCACGATACGCGGAAAATGATTTTACTGAAATAATCTATAATCTTTGTCCATTGTCATCCTTATTCTGGCAAGATCAATAGAATAATTATTGTTCTCTCTCTCTAAGTTGAGGACAGGCTGGTCCAACATATCAGCATTCCCATTTTTTTTCATCCATTCCGACAAAAAACATTACATGAACCATTTCTGTCCTATATAAAAAAGCAGTAATTTTCAAGTCTTATGGAAACCCAATATCGAGGTAAAATCCTTTGGATCGATGACGAAATTGATCATCTAAAACCACATATTCTTGCGCTGGAAGAAAAAGGGTATGATATCCGCACAGCAACAAATGGAAGTGACGGGATTGCATTTGCAGAAGATGAACCGTTTCATTTAGCGCTTATTGACCAATTCATGGCGGGGATGGATGGAATGGAAACGCTTAGACGTCTCAAAGAATCTTGTCCGGCTTTGCCCGTTGTCATGATTACCAAGAGTGAAGAAGAATGGCTAATGGATGAAGCCATTTCTGAACAGGTAGAACAATTCCTAATAAAACCGGTAAATCCAAGTCAAGTCTTCATGGCATGCAAGCAGGTGCTGGAAAAACATAAGATTCAAGAAGAAAAGGCAACGAGCGGATATCTTCAAGAATTTCAGGATATCGAATCGAAACTATCATCCGATCCATCCTTTGCTGGTTGGTGGGAAATTCATAATAAACTCGTTAAATGGCAGCTCAATTTTGATGAACATTCAGATACCGGGTTGGGAAATATTCTTGCTGATCAAATCCAGTCGGCCAATAGGGCTTTTATCCAATTCATCGAAAACGGATATTCAAATTGGGTGGTAGGTCAAAACCGTCCCCAAATGGTTCACGATACCATTCCAATTGCAGTTGCACCAAAGCTCAACGAAGGAAAAAAAGTGTGCCTTTTGGTTCTGGATTGTATGCGTCACGATCATTTCATGACACTTATGACAGAACTTCGATCCCTATTCGACATTGTCATTGATCCTAGTCTTGCATTACTTCCATCTGCAACACCCTATAGCAGGAATGCTATATTTTCCGGAATGTTTCCGAACGAATTTTGCAAGAAATATCCTGAACAGGTCGAAGCCATGCAACAGGAAAAAGGTGTCAATCGTTTTGAAGAAATATTTTTATCGGATCAACTTTCCCGATTAGATTTAGCCAATGTAAAACTGCATTTTAAAAAAATATGGAAAGTATCTGAGGGGAATAATTATCAATCTCATGTCGGCGATTATCTTGATTCGGATTTAATGGCAATTGTTGTGAATTTCATTGACATTTTAGCTCATGCGCGGTCTGAATCAGAAGTTCTGCAGGAAATGGTTCCGGATGAGTCCGGTTATAGAAGCTCCGTCAAAACATGGTTCAAAAATTCATGGCTGTTAAAAGTTTTGAAAACACTCAAAGAAACTGGCTTTACAGTTGTGATTACAAGTGATCATGGCAGCATCCGGGTTGGTAAAGGCGTTTTGGTTGGTGCCGATAAAGAGACATCTAGCGGAATCCGATATAAAATGGGGCGCAATCTGAATTGCAATGAAAAGCACGCACTTATTATTAGAAAACCTTCAGATTATGGCCTTCCCGAACTTGTGCATCAGACAAATTATCTCATTGCGAAAGACGATGTATATTTTCTTTACCCGAACCAGCAGCATCGGTATGAGAAAAAAATAAAAAACAGTTTCCAGCATGGCGGGATTTCTATGGACGAAATGTTGGTTCCGCTTGCAACTCTTACTCCACTTACTTGAGATGACGTCAAATCAAACGTATCGATTATCATCCACAACCGAAACCCAGAAACTTGCTGAGACGTTTGGTGAATCCGTTCAGCAGGGAACAGTTCTTGCGCTCATTGGTGATCTTGGAAGTGGGAAAACAACCTTTACGCAGGGATTCGCAAAAGGATTTGGCGTTACTGAGAGCGTCGGATCACCAACCTTTAAAATTGTAAGCGAGTATAACTGTAGAAAAGGAAAGTTGGTGCATGTGGATTGCTACCGCCTTAAAGGGTCCGACGATTTTCTGAATATTGATGGTGAATCAATTTTGAATGCGGTGGATGCTGTAACGCTTATCGAATGGGCAGATATCATTCAGCCAATTTTACCGCCAGATACGGTTTATCTTCGTTTTTCGCATTGTTATGATGATATGAATTCAAGAAATCTAACTATTAATCCCAACTTAGTTTTTGGAAAAAATTGAATAATGTCACAAATTTATCTCAATTTCGATGACCCATCATTTATTATCCCCCGTGCCAAGGGAGACCTTCGGTGGAATAATTTTGGTGCCCCGTTTTTTCCCTGCAATAGCGAAAACAAAATGGGGTTTAAAAATGCAGTTGGTTTGAGCAGAATAATTATCAAATAATCGTTATGAATATATTAGCAATAGAAACCGCAACCGACATATGCAGTGTTGCTTTTTGTGTGGACGGAATCACGAGAGCAATAAAAGAAGATTCCATTCCTAGAAAGCACGCTGAAATACTACCACTATTTTTTGAAGATGTGAAAAAAACCGGAAATTTTAAATTGGCAGATTTAGATGGGATTGCTGTTTCGATTGGACCGGGTAGTTTTACAGGTTTGCGTATCGGACTTAGCTATTCAAAGGGGTTGGCATTTAGCCAAGGACTTCCACTCATTCCTGTACCGACTTTACTTGCAATGGCAGAAAATGCGGCTAATAAATCAGAATCAGCAAACGTTTTACTTTTTTCTCATAGAGATATTTTATTTCATCAAACAGTAAACAATTCGAATGATTTTCCGAAACCAATAAACGAACCAAGTTCCCAAACATGGAGTGATGTAGAACTCGAACTAAATGGGTCTCGTGATGATGTCATCCAATGGAATTGTGAACGCTTTCTTGGAAATCAAGGTAAAACTCAACCGTCGGCTACTTCCGTTGGAAGACTTGCCGATACACACTTTAAGGGATGGGTAAATTATGAGCCATTCAAACTTGTACCTGAGTATATTTCACCCTTTAAAATAGAGGAAAATAAATGATTGAGGTACGACCAGCAAACGTTGCAGATTTGGATGCAATGGCGGGAATTGAAGCGCGTGTATTCCAACACCCGTGGACTCGAAACCAAATTTCCGAATTCTTATTTGTTCAGGACATATCAATCAATTTGGTAGTTACGTGTAATAAAAAAATAGTTGGATACGTATTTGCAATCGACACAGAGCAGGAAGCGCAAATTTTGAATATTGCAGTTGATTTGCCTTTTCAGCATAGAGGTTTTGGACAAAAACTCATGACAGCATTTTTTAATTCCATCAACAAGAATTCGCATATTTCGCTGGAAGTTCGGAAGTCCAATATCCCTGCTATAAAACTATATTCCGATTTTGGATTTGAATCTGTAGGGAAGCGTGAACAATATTATCCCGACGGTGAAGATGCATTAATTATGACTAAAGTAGCCTAATGGTTTGGTTTAAACGAAAAGATAAAAAAATTACCGAGACGGATAAAAAAGATATTCCGGGCGGGTTGTGGATAAAATGTCAATCCTGCTCCGAAATTCTCTATCAACCGGAAATCGAAAAACGAAATTCAGTTTGCCATCATTGCAACCACCACTTTCGGGTAAACCCTCAGTATTATTTAGATCTTTTGTTGGATGATGAACCGGAAACGGAATTGTTTGCTAACTTGAAATCGAGTGATCCACTGAATTTTAAAGCGGAAAAAAAATATACTGATCAACTGAAGGTTGCAGAATCAAAGGCAGGAGATAAAGATGCAATCTCTATTTATGAGGGTAAAATACAAACACACGATGTTATTCTCGGGATTATGAATTTCAAATTTATCGGTGGAAGTATGGGCTCAGTTTTGGGTGAAAAACTGTTTAGAGCAATTGATAGGGCGCAGGAAAAAAATATTCCGCTGATTGTAATTTGCGCATCTGGTGGAGCTCGGATGCAGGAAGGTGCATATTCACTTATGCAGCTTGCAAAAATTAGCGCCAAACTTTCTCAATTTTCCGAAAATGGCGGTTTGTATATTCCAATTTTAACGGATCCTACTACGGGAGGGGCAACAGCCAGTTTCGGAATGCTTGGAGATATTATATTAGCCGAACCCGGGGCGCTCATCGGGTTTGCCGGCCCGCGCGTCATCAAACAAACCATCGGCGAAGATTTGCCGAAAGGATTTCAACGATCCGAATTTCTTTTGGATAAAGGCTTTATCGATCATATTGTTTCTCGAGAATCAATGAAAGAAACTCTACACAATCTAATTAGCAACCTAACCTAACTGTGCCAACCATTTTTGTAACCAATGACGACGGGATTCACGCTCCCGGTATTTACGCCCTTTGGGATGCGGTACAATCTTTGGGAAATGTCATTGTAGTTGCACCCAACACAGAGAAAAGTGCCGTAGGGCATGCCATTACCATCGCCGATCCAATTCGAGTTGAGCCTCTAAATAGAACCAATGGATTTCAGGGATTCGCAGTAAACGGAACACCGGCAGATTGCGTAAAAATTGGCGTACAGGCGCTGATGGACACCAAACCGGATATCATTGTATCCGGAATTAATATGGGATCAAATACAGGGAATAACGTGATTTACTCCGGGACCGTATCGGCTGCAACTGAAGGAACGATCCTGAATATTCCATCCATTGCTTTTAGTTTGGATGTTCTTAGAGAAGGCGATTTTACTTACGCAAAAATTGTAGCACAAAAAGTTGTATCGCGTGTGATGGAAACTGGATTGCCTCAAGGAACACTTCTCAATGTTAATATCCCGGGCATACCTGAAGTCGAAATAAAGGGGACAAAAATAACTCGACAGGGAAACGTGTATTTTCGAGACCATTTTGAGAAAAGAGAAGACCCGAGAGGACGTATTTATTATTGGATGACGGGAAATCTCGAAGATCCTGACACAGATTCTGATTTAGATGGGCAGGCAGTAAAAGACGGTTTTGTGAGCATTACACCCATCCGCCATGATTTAACCGATGAATCGTATTTGCCTACACTTCAAAATTGGAATTTGGAATGAATGAATCTCATAAACACGGTGTTGTCGTACTCGATTTTGGCTCGCAGTACACCCAACTAATTGCTCGGAGAATACGCGAAAATAATGTGTTTTCAGAGATTTTACCCCATAATGCATCTATCAATGACATTATGGAACGAGCCCCAAAAGCAGTCATTTTATCGGGCGGTCCATCCAGTGTTTTTGATGACTCTGCCTATGCGTTTGACCCGGAAATTTTTACTTCGGATTTCGCTGTGTTAGGAATTTGTTACGGACTTCAACTCATGGTACATCATTTTAAAGGAACCGTGGAACCGGGAACCCATGGCGAATATGGATTTGCGAGTGTCAAAGTTCTTGAAAAAAACAACCTTTTTGAAGATGTTCCTGAAGAAAGTAAAGTCTGGATGAGTCACATGGATCGGGTATCAAAAATTCCGGCCGGATGGGAAAAACTCGCAGAATCTTCTAACGGAATCGTGGCTGCCATGTGTAATGTATCGGAAAAATTATATGCTACCCAATTTCATCCTGAAGTAGCTCATACTGAGTTTGGGCTTGATATTATTCAAAATTTCTTATTCAAAGTTGCAGGATGCGCGCCGACATGGACACCGGGATTATTTATAGATGAACAAGTTGCGTTGATTCGAAAAAAAATAGGCGATGCACATGTACTCTGTGGCGTGAGTGGAGGGGTAGATTCTTCTGTAGTAGCAGCACTTTTACATAAAGCGATTGGAGATCAATGCACTGGGGTTTTGATTGATCATGGTATGATGCGGAAAGATGAAGCTGATTCCTGTGTAGCTGCATTGAAAAAGGGACTTGGGATGCAAATTGAATCATATGATGAGTCAGAGATTTTTTTACATAAATTAGATGGAATCTCAGAACCTGAGCAAAAAAGAAAAATCATTGGTGAACAGTTCATTCGATCATTTGAACGCATTTCAAAATCACTGGGGGAGTTCAAATTTTTAGCGCAAGGTACGTTATATCCTGACGTTATTGAAAGCGGGATGAGTATAAATGATTCAGCAGAAACTATTAAAAGTCATCATAATGTCGGAGGTCTTCCTGACAATATAAAATTTCAATTGATTGAACCTCTCAAGGAATTATTTAAAGACGAAGTTCGTGAAGTTGGAAGAGAATTGGGATTGCCAGAATCTCTTGTGGGAAGACATCCGTTCCCCGGTCCCGGTCTTGGCATTCGAATTATGGGAAATATCACAAAGGACAGACTGAAAACTTTGCGTGAGGCTGATTATATTTATATGTCTATTTTAAGGGATGAAAATTTGTACGATGAAATTTGGCAAGCATTTTCAGTTTTGCTCCCGGTAAAAACAGTAGGAGTAATGGGCGATCAACGAACCTATGAAGATGTTTTAGCAATTCGCGCTGTTACAAGTACAGATGGAATGACAGCAGATTGGTATCACATGCCGGATGAAGTACTTTCGAAAATTGCGAATAAAATTGTGAATTCGGTGCGTGGCATAAATCGGGTTGTGTATGACATAACATCTAAACCGCCCGGAACCATTGAATGGGAATAAGGTCGAGGTTGCCTTTTTTGGGAACTTGAATTATATTCAGCCATTAGAGGATTATTAAAGGCAAAAATTTATGTGCGGAATAGTAGGATATATCGGTAAAAAAGACGCCGTCCCGATTTTATTAAAAGGACTGCAAAGGCTGGAGTACCGCGGGTACGACTCAGCCGGGATTTCTGTTATGGGAACAGATGGAGTCCAAATTGTAAAGCAGGCCGGGAAAGTGTCGGAATTGAGCAAAGTAGTGGATGATTCACCCGTAAAGGGAACCATCGGAATTGCCCATACGCGCTGGGCAACGCATGGCGAACCAAATAATGTCAATGCACATCCTCATACGGATGCATCTGAAACGTTTTCTCTCGTCCACAACGGCATCATAGAAAACCACACTTCTCTGCGAACCTATCTTCAGGAAAAAGGTATTTCATTCAAAACGGAAACGGATACAGAAGTGTTGGTCCAGCTTATTTCTTATCTCTACAAAAAGGATGGAACCTCATTTGAGCAGGCGGTTCGGTCGGCGCTTCATGAAGTAGTCGGCGCCTACGGGATTGCGGTCACCTGCAAAGATGAGCCGGAAACCATTATTGTAGCTCGGCTCGGAAGTCCGCTGGTTTTAGGTGTAGGCGATGATGAATATTTTGTCGCCAGCGATGCGTCGCCGATCGTGGAATATACACGAAGAGTGGTGTACTTGGATGAAGGAGAAATGGTCTGCATGACCCCGGATGGTTACGAGGTAAAAAATATCAAAAAAGACATCCTTCTTTCGAAAGAAATCAAAGAAATAGATTTGAGTGTGGAACAGATTGAAAAAGGGAATTTCCCTCACTTCATGCTCAAAGAAATCCACGAGCAGGCGCAGACCATTCCCGATACACTTCGCGGAAGGCTTTTGGTTGATAAAGGCACCGCCCATCTTGGAGGTATCGAAGATTGGATTCCGAGATTCGAACAGGCGCACCGGATTTACATTACTGCCTGCGGAACGTCGTGGCACGCCGGCTTGATCGGAAAGTACCTCATCGAAGAATACGCCCAAATTCCCGTTCATGTTGAATATGCATCGGAATTCCGCTATCGTAGAAATATCGTTGATAAAGATACTCTTGTACTTGCCATCAGCCAATCCGGCGAAACGGCCGACACGCTTGCGGCGATTAAGAAAGCCAAAGAAAAAGGCGCGCTGACGGTTGGAATTTGCAATGTGGTTGGAAGCAGCATCGCCCGTGAAACAGAATGCGGCATTTACACACACGCCGGACCGGAAATCGGCGTGGCGTCCACCAAGGCATTCACTGCGCAGGTGACGGTATTGTATATGCTCGCGCTTCGCCTCGGGAAAAGCGCAGGAATGTCCGCGGTTGAAGGCAGAACGTTGGCAAAAGCATTATCCGGAATCGGCTCGGATGCCGCCCGCGTGTTAGGGCAATCAGAAGAAATTGAAAAAGTGGCCTGGGAATACAAGGATGTGGACAATTTTCTCTACCTCGGCCGCGGACTGAATTTCCCGGTTGCGCTGGAGGGCGCGCTCAAGCTGAAGGAAATTTCTTACATTCATGCCGAAGGCTATCCGGCGGCGGAAATGAAGCACGGGCCGATTGCGTTGATCGATGAGAAAATGCCGGTGGTTTTTCTGGCGCCGCACGACATGACCTTTGAAAAGGTGCTGTCCAATATCAATGAAGTGAAGGCACGAAAAGGAAAGATCATTTCGCTTACAGATAAAAAGACAAATGATTTGACTGATTTATCTGATCATTTGATTGTTGTTCCATCATCTCATCCGCGGATTTTTCCAATTTTGGCAACGATTCCATTACAATTATTAGCCTACCATTTGGCGGTGATTCGAGGATGTAATGTGGACCAACCGCGCAACTTAGCGAAGAGTGTGACCGTTGAATAAATTCCTTCCCATATTATTCCTGTCATCCATTCTGGTAGGCCAAACATGGTTCGCGGAACAAATGACATCGCGTCAGATGGACCATGCAGTTTCGCAATATAACAAAGGCAGATACGCGGTTTGCGAAGCGGCGGTAAACAAAATTCTGAACAACAGTCCCGGCGAAATGGAATCTGCAGCGCGCATGTTGCTCGTAAAAACACTCGTGGCGCAGGACAGGCAGGATGACGCAAAGGAAGCCGGCAGGCAATTTTTATCCGAATTCCCGACCAGCGATTACCTTAGTGATGTCTATTGGGCGTTCGGCGATCTGTTCATAAATGAACGATCTTTTGATTCTGCATTTCGGTATTATATCCTTGCTCGCAATCATGCCAATAGCGGGAATTCCATACACGAATTAGATATTCGAATTCTAAAAACAATTCAGCTAAATCCTCGTTTGGATGTTATCAATGAATTGCTGTCCACACAGTCCGATATTCAAACCAGAACTTTCTTATTTCTTTCAAAAGCAGCTGCAGAGCTGCGACTTGCCCGTCCGGATGACGCCGCCCTATCCCTAGCAAGCGTCGAGCCCCATTTGGTATCCGAATCATTTTCCGAATTATACGAAAATTTACTTCGTGCCACCTACAAGCCGGGATTGAATCAGGCAACCATCGCAATTGTTGCGCCTTTAACCGGTGCGAATTCAGACGATGGAAAAGCGTTTGTGCTGGGTATTACAGGAATGGATGAGGAAGGTCCCACGGAAAATGGTAATATTTCCTATGTGGTTGTGGACAATGGGAGCAACGGTTTTAATACGGTAAAAATATTGAAAGAGTTTGCAGCCCGCAAAGATATTGATGCCATCATCGGACCTTTATCAATCGAAAATTCCTTGTTAGCAATGACGGCATTGGGGAATTCCGGGAAACCGCTAATCATTCCCGGACAAATTGAGCAAAATCTAGCGAGCCTGTCCTCGTCTGTGTTTCAAATGCAAGCTGATTTGGTAATGCAAGGAAGACACGCAGCAATTTACGCAGGGAAAACTTTAGGTCTCGATTCTCTTGCCGTGTTAGCTCCTGCAGATGAATATGGGAAATCACTTGCCGACGCATTTGTGCAGACTGCAGATGCTATGGGAAAATCTGTCGTGGCAATGGAATGGTATTCCGGAACGCCATCTGATTTAAACAAACAATTCAACCGTATTCGCAAAACAGCCTTTTCATTACTTCCAAAAGAGGAAAAACAATTGGATGTTTTTGGTCTTTCCATAGATTCTTTAGATCTGCTATTTGATGTTGATGGCGAAGATATATTTGGCATTGAAGAGGAAAAGCAGGAAACGATGTCCGCCTCAGATTCTTCTGATATTATTTTGTCAACGATTCAAGGAATCTATATGCCGATTCATCCAGGACATTTGGAATTTGTTGCGAATCAGTTTCCGGTTTTTAATATAGAAACCAAGGTTATTGGGAATGAAGCTTGGTTGGATTTCAATATATTGACCAGGGATAATATCGGTCCTCATTTTAATGGATTATCCATTTTAACGCATAGGGTTCATGGAAAATCCGAATTGGGCGACGGTGTGTCGAGGGCCGCATTTTCTTGGGGACATGATTTGGGAAAGCTGCTTCAATCTCTTGTAAATAGTGAATTTTCTTCAGACAATTCGTTATACGATCGTCTTTATGAATTAGAATACTTCCGCGGGGATGATTCATTCTTCAGTTTTACGGATGGAAATCGTACCAATTCCGGGTTACACATTCTGGAATATGGCGATCGAGCGTTTCTATCTAAGGGGTTTTTCATCGGTGATTCGCTTTATCCTGGATTAAATGAAGCGCCGTAGTTCAAAACAAACAGATTGACTTCTTCTCAACGATTTATAGATTATTCCTCGCACTTTAATACAACGGGGTTCAAAGCTGCTTTCTCGCTTAAACAGGATTCTGAAATCAATGAAAAAGATCGAATTTTTCTTGCTACCACTTTGCATTTGGATTCAGCCAAGTTGGTTATCCCAAAACAGACACATTCAAATCATGTAAAATTTTGCAAAAAGGGAGGATTGCCAAAGGATACAGACGGCTTGGTTTCAGAGAAGGAATCTTGTGTATTATCAATTCAAGTTGCAGATTGTATACCAGTATACTTTCTTGAGTCAGATACAGGTCAATTTGGTCTCATGCACGCAGGCTGGAGAGGTGTTGAAAATGGAATCATTCAAAAAGCAGTGTCATTTTTTAATCCGAAAAAATTACGGTGTCTGTTGGGGCCATCTATTCAACACTGTTGTTTTGAAATTGGTCCGGACGTAGGAAAATTATTTTCGAAATCTTTTCAAAAGAAGGGGAAGGGTGACCGATCTTTCCTTAATCTTCAGAATGTAGTGATGCATCACTTAACAGAGTTGGGAATGGATGAAAAACATATCATGAATGATAAAACGTGTACCAAATGTAATCCAGAAAATTTCCATTCTTACAGACGCGACGGATATAAAGCAGGACGCCATATTGCCGTTGCAGGATGGCTTTGTTAGGGTTTCTTTTCTTTGAATGCGAATTTTGGTCCCTACTCAATTTGCGTTTAAAAACAGGGTTTCCTCCTGGTAAAATATTTTTCCTTCTGGCACTAAGTACAGCACTTCCAATTCCAACTTCTGTCTTATAAATTCGACCCCATAAAATTGGTATGACAATCTTAGAAGCCATTGGACTTGGCGCCTTGCAAGGCGTAACGGAATTTTTACCGGTTAGCAGTAGTGGACACTTGGTAATAGGTCAACATTTGCTAGGTATTACATTACCAGGGAATGCGTTCGAAATCTGGGTTCATCTCGGAACATTGCTTAGTATTGTTTTCGTTTTCAATAAAGAAATTATAAATATGCTTACTTCCATTGGCAATCCTGAAACAAGAAAATATATTGGCATTTTAATCACCGGAACTATACCCGCTGTATTTGTTGGATTTGGTTTTAAAGAAACTATTTCAGAATTTTTTGATAGCGTTCATATTGTTTCTTTGGGATTGATGATTACTGCATCCGTACTCTTTTTGACAGGAATGATACGAAAACGATCTGTGCAAATAACACTATTATCAGGATTGGTGATCGGTATGGCACAGGCGTTAGCAATTGTTCCGGGGATTTCCCGTTCCGGTACAACTATCGCAATGGCATTGGTTCTTGGTGCATCTTCAAAAGAAGCTGCAAAATTTTCATTTTTCCTTGCCATTCCGGTTATTGCCGGGGCTGGATTGTTTACAGCGATGGACACAGTGCAGAATCAGGTGATATCATTGGACTCTTCAATCATTTTTGCAGGATTACTAACTTCGTTCCTGGTTGGATGGGTTTCTCTAAAGTGGTTACTCGCGATTCTTCAAAAAGGGAAATTTCATTGGTTTGGAATGTATTGCTTTATTGTTGGTCTAATTTTGGCATTCAGTTAATATGGATATAACAACAATCATTTTTATTTTGTACCTCGTTTCCTTGGTGGGAGTGGGGTTATGGACTTTTAGGTTTAATAAAACTCAGGAAGATTATCTGCTTGCCGGTCGGAAACTTGGTCCTTGGGTGACCGCATTTTCTGAACGTGCTTCCGGGGAATCTGCTTGGTTAATTTTGGCATTGCCGGGCGCTGCAATCACCTACGGATTGAGCCAATCTTGGACCGTGCTCGGGATTATCTTCGGATCCATTGCTGCATGGTTTTTAATTGCAGAAAGATTAAGAGAACAAACCGAACAGTTTGGCGCATTAACACTTCCGGAATTTTTCCACCGAAGATTTAATGATAAATCAAATGTCATCCGATTATTTTCCGCTGGAATTATTGCATTCTTTTTTGCGTTTTATGTTTCGGCACAATTTCATGCATCCGGGAAAGTGCTGCACTCTATATTTGATCTTGATCCAATGGTCGGGATTTCTATAGGCGCTCTAATTATTACCGGATATACGCTTTTAGGTGGTTTTTATGCAGTTGCCTGGACGGACTTAGTTCAAGGAATTCTAATGATTGGAACCCTGGTTATTTTACCTTTGGCAGGATTTATTGAAATTTCAGGAGACTCTGCAAAATCATTGTCCGACAGTCTCACCGCTGCAGGACCTTATCATTCATCATTTACCGGTGGTAAGGAAGGATTCGCTGCCTTAGCCTTAATTGTGAGTGGACTTAGTTGGGGACTTGGATATTTGGGGCAACCGCATCTGTTAATTCGGTATATGGCTATTCGTGATGTAAAAGAAGTAAAAATTGCTCGGCGCATTGCTGTTACGTGGACCATCCCGGGAATGACAGGTTCTTTGCTGATTGGATTAGTGGCACTTGCGTATTTCGGTCCTGAACATTTTACGAATTTGGATGTGGAGCTGGCCATGCCGTTCTTGGCAACAGAACTTCTTCCGGCTGTTATTGCCGGATTATTTATTTCAGGTGCTGTGGCAGCTATGATGTCAACTGCAGATTCGCAGCTTTTGGTGTCCACTTCAGCAATAACTGAAGATTTTGTGCATCAATTTTTGGGGAAGAATCTATCTGAAAAAAACTTGGTTACCCTCAGCAGAATAACGATTATTTTTCTGGGTATTTTTGCTTACGGAATTGCTTTGTATTCGCAAATAGTTGACAAAAATATATTCTCGGTAGTCAGCTATGCTTGGAGCGGACTAGGCTCTGCATTTGGACCGGCATTGGTGTTGACGCTCTGGTGGAAAAAAACAACGAAAAAGGGCGTAATTGCCGGGTTATTAACAGGATTTCTGACGACCGTCCTCTGGGCAAATATCGAGCCGCTTCAGATAATCATTACCGAACGATTGGTTAGTTTTGTTTTTGCATTTATGGCAGTAGTTGGTGTTAGTTTATGGGATAAAAATGTCAAAAGATAATTCTGTAGAAATCCGTCAAGCTTTGAAGGCGGTTAAGAGTGGAACTATAGATCCCGTTTATCTTCTATTAGGGAATGATTGTTTTCTTGAACAGACGTTTATAGGTGAAGTCGAATCTGGATTTTTCCCGGAGGGGGAAATTCAAAAAACTGTAATGATGCCGGGTGAAATGAAAGATGTTGAAATTATTGACCGGTTAACGGATACGGATCTTTTTTTATCGAAACAATTATTTATTTTACGGAATCCATCTTCCATTAAGAGTACGAAAATCAAAAATGAAATAATGGATTACATCAAAAATCCGCAATTGGAAAAATGTTTAATCATCATTATTGAAGATTGGGGCGATAAATCTGCATTTGCGACAAAACTCAAAAAATCAATGGCTTTCATAAATATCGGCACTCCCTTTGAATCCCAAATGATTGTTTGGATAAATTACTTATTTAAGATAAATGGGAGAGAGCAGATCTCTAAAGATGTAAAGCAAGCAGTCATTGAAGTTGCGGGAGATTCACTTTATCATGTTGCAAATGAAATTGAAAAGGTGTGTATCGGACTCGATACAACGGAGGAAATTACCGCAAAAGATATTTATAGATTTTCCGGTTGGAAGCGGGGATATCAATCCTGGCAATTTCTTACAGCCGTCGGTGAAAGAGATTTAGATCAATCTATTCAAATTGGGCAAGATCTGTTGATACGCGAATCGACATTTCATGTATTGTTGAATTCTTTAGCGAATTTATTTCAAGAAATCCTGTACCATAAAATGGGATCGGGAACAAAACCAATGAAGTGGGGTTATACTGGTTTATCGTCATCCATTACAAAAAAGTTACCGCAATTTGCGAAAGGATATAAACAATATGAAATCGAACGCAATCTCAGGCTTCTTCGCCAAATTGATGAAGAAATAAAGACAACCAACGTTTCTCATGAATATGCACTTACACGCTTCCTCTTTACAGGTCTCTCAACGCATGACTAAAACCATTCGCTATACAGATGAAGAACTTATTAAACGGTTTCAAAATGGAGATGAAAATGCTTATGCAGAATTAATCAAACGATATACAGATCCATTGTTGAATTTTGTGTACAGATTCGTGAATGATGAAGATCAGGCGGAAGATATTGTTCAGGATACCATGGTTAAACTTTTTACGCACAAACATTATTATAAGGAAATTGCCAAATTTTCCACTTGGATTTACACAATTGCCGGAAATCTTGCCAAAACGGAACTCCGAAAGAGGAAGCGCCAAAAAACTACACAGCTAAGCAAATTGGGTCCTGAAGATATGGAATTTCAAATTCCTTCAGACGACGCCGGGACCGATGAAGGAATTCAAAGTAGTTTTATTGAAAAACGGATTCAGGCAGCAATCCAAAATTTGGAACCCCATTTTAGGACTGCCATTATTTTACGGGATATCCAGGAACTTTCTTATGAAGAAATTAGTAACATTCTTAGCGTTCCGCTTGGTACGGTAAAATCCCGGATCAACCGCGGAAGATTGGAATTGCAAACTGAATTGAAAGATTTAAAATAGGAGAAAACATATTGATGGAACGTTATGAATTTGAAGGTGTGATATCTGACTACATTGACCAATCGCTTTCGCTCTCGAAAAAACAAGAATTTGAGAATTACATGAAAGCGAATCCCGAAGCAGAAGCTATTGTAGCATCTGTTCGAAAAACGATGGATGACCTTCACAATCTTCCAAAAGTAAAACCTTCTTCTGATTTCACAAATCGTCTGTGGGCGCGCGTGGATGAAGAAAGATCTAAAATGGCTCAACCGCAACGGGTTCGAAAATCCGGCACTTTTTTAGGGTTTACTCCGCTCTATGCTGGCTTAATGGCGGTATTGGTCGTCAGTTTTGTTTTCGTTGGAATGGAACTTATGCCTGATGAAATACGGGAAAATGGAAAGCCATCTTATTTTACTGAGGATCCAACAATTCCACCTCCGTTAAAATCAAATGCTAAATCGCCTGAAATGATGGCGGATGCCGAAGATGATTCATTGGATGTTGACGAAACGGATCCGGATCAAAAGATGAATTTTAAAAATCGAATTCAATTTGTAAAAGATCAATAAATTCCCTGAATCTCTATTTATTAATCCCCGTCGCTAATGTAATTTTTGGCAACGGGGATTTTGCTATCGAATCATGGATACTATAAGAAAAACGCTCGCAGTACTTATTGCAGTCTTACTTTTTCCGGTAATTTTTCTACCGGATCCGGTATCCCCATATTTTATTATCGTAAAAATATTCTTATTTCTAGCAGTTTTAATCGGGCTTTTTCTAGCGGCTTTTCCCGGGATAAAATTAAAAAATATCGGATTCTTGCTTAGTCGATCGTCGCCAGAGACTGTTAACGATGCTATCCAAACTGAAGTGGGGCTGCATTACGATGGGTTAGTTGACCTTATTTCTAAAACCATTCAATCCATAAACACCAATTATCAATCAGCTATATTTATCCTAAGTCCGGGGAAACATGCATTTACCTTACAAAAATCATCCGGGTCAATATTCAAGTCAGAAGTCCAGGAAAATAACGAAATCCTCCAATCGATCAGAACAAGTAGCTCAGGTATTGTAATCCAAAAGAAAGATGCAGGTGATGCATGGGTTTCTCTTCTAAATGAAAAACCTTGGAGAGGGAGTGAAACATTGATCGGGAGTGCGATATTTTTTCGAAATATTCCTGTTGGTTGCATCTTGGTTTACACAGAACATTTTTCCGAATATCATGAAAAAGACAGTCAAATTATTTTGAGTTTATCCAAACTTTTTTCGGATGGGATGGACCAAATTGAAAAAATTGAAAAACTCTCTATGGACAGTTACTTTTTTGAACGGATTGCTCAAATGGTATCGTCTATTGATATTCGCCCCGATGATGATCATCTTTGGGACGGAATTAACAATTTATGCAGGTCACTGTTTTCGTACGATAAACTTACCCTTTCAGTTTTGGAAAAAGATTCCAATGAAGCAACGGTGAAATTAGTGGATGGAATGACCGACGATATGAATGCCGGTAAAACGTTCAATATCCAAACAACTCTTCACGGACGCCCTATTAGGGAAGCAACAACTATCAATTCTTCGTATTGGGAAAATGATTATCAAGATAGCGGACGATTTAAACCCGGAGACTCAAATGATTTTCATTTCATGTCTATTTTAGCAGTGCCTATTAAAATCAATGGCGAAACCCGCGGATCCTTGGCATTAGAACAACTTTCGACCAAGGGATTTTCAAAAACTGACCAGCATTTATTAGAATTTTTTGCAATTAATTTGGAAGGAATTCTGTCTTGGATAGAAGAATATCAAGAACTTCACCAAAGTGCCATTCATGATGGACTTACAAAATTATTAAACCACGCTGCATTTAAAGACCAGTTTGAAGTAGAAATAAGTCGTGCATCTCGATTTAATCAGCACATGACGTTGGTGATGTTGGATCTTGATAAATTTAAGCGAGTCAACGATTCTTATGGTCATTTATACGGAGATTATGTTCTGAAAACTGTTTCGGATCTTATTAAAAAAAGCGTTCGTACAATTGATATTGTGGGACGATATGGAGGAGAAGAATTTGCCATTCTTCTTATAAATACCGACAAACATAGCGCGCTCCCGGTTTCAAAAAGGATTGTGGATTCCATCGGAGATTATGCGTTTTCTAAAGATGGAATTGAAACCACATTAACAATTAGTGCAGGTATGTCAGAATTCCCAACTGATGCGGACCAGATTAAAGATTTAATTGAAAAAGCAGATAGAGCTATGTATGAAACCAAGGCGAAAGGCGGAAATGGTGTGACAATTTTTGGCGGATCCTCCGATGGAATTCCTTCCTTTCCTTCAAAAGATCGTGATAAAAATAAAGACGACGAAACGAATGTTGAATAAATATTTCAAATTGCATTGGTTCGGTCTCTTTATTTTGGGGTGGCTCATTCAATCTTGCGCACCACCAGCTACTTCTCCTCAAAAGGATAAATCAATACAACCGGAAAATTTTGAACCGGATCCGCAGGCTCTGAAACACTTTATGGATGCCCAACTTTATATGAATCAGGAAAATTATCCTATGGCTGTCCTCGAACTTCAAGAAGCAATTGAGTTAGATCCTAATGCCGGTACAATTCATGTTTCGATGGCGGAATGTTATTGGAATTTGGGAAAAATAGATCGATCTGAACGCCATTTAAAAAAAGCCATTACATTAAATCCTGCCGACTCAGATGCACTTGAAATGCTTTCCAATCAATTTGTTATCCGTAAAAAGTATCTCAAAGCCGAGGCCTTGTTCATCAAATTAATTCAACTCGACGAAACACGGTCTGATTATTCCTTAGCTCTTGCTGAACTATATATGATTATGAAACGCCCTCACGATGCTTTGAATGCCTATTTATCAGCGTACAAAAAATATCCTGATCGATTGGATGCGCTTGAACATGCTGCCCAATTGGCATTAAGATTAAAAGATTTAGAAAAAGCTCAAGATGTATTTGCAAAGTTACTTCTTGTTGATGGGGCGAATCAAAGCTACCTCAATGCGTTTGTGGATCTTGTAATTATTAATAATAGGGAAGAAGACGGAATTGTAATATTACAAGATGCCAATTCTAGATTTGGGTCATCAGAAAAACGGCTAACCCAAATGGCTAACTTGTATTATAGAATGAATAAATCTGAAGAGTCCAAAAACATTTTAAACCAAATTAAACAGGAATTTGGACTTACGTCGGATGTTGTTTCGTTACTAACCTCAATATATTTGGAAGCGAGTGAGTATGATTCTGCATTTAAGTATTCCAATGAGTTTATTGAAAATTATGGAAATGAACCCGGTGGATATATCAATCGTGCACTTGTTGCGGTAAACCAAAATAACGATGATGATGCCATTGAAGTCTTGTTACCGGTAGCAGAAAAATTTAATGATAATTATTCCATTCAGTATCTCCTCGGAACTTCATATCATTCTTTATCTTTAGAAAAACAGGCAGAACATTACTTGCTTAGAGCATTGAATATTTATCCTGAATCAAAAGGAGTGCAGCACACACTAGCAATAATGTATGATGCTCAACAGCGATGGATTGAATCTGATTCGTTGTACGAAGCATTGATTTCATCAGATAAAACTGATGTTCAAGCCTTGAATAATTATGCCTACAGCTTGGTCGAGAGAGAAGTTCAATTGGATAAAGCTTTAGAACTTTCAAAAAAGGCCATCGCACTTGAGCCGGGTAATTCAGCATATTTAGACACGATTGGTTGGATATATTTTAAATTAGGGCAATTAGACTTTGCCTTGAAATATATTCAGGAATCTGTTGAGATAGAAAATACAAACGCAGTAGTATTGGAGCATTTGGGAGATATTTTGATTTCTGACAGTCGGTTTTCCGAGGCGGTTAATTATTACAAAAAAGCCTATGAATTAGATCAAAAAAATGAACGGCTGAAAGAGAAGGCGTTCTCTGAATAACATCCAACTATTAGTTCTTGTTGTTGCAATGTTTATTTTTTCAGATTGTAGCTCAATAATGTCAAGTTTTTCTGAAACCGAAACTGTTTTAGAAACCGTTCCGATTGATGATTTGATTCGCAAGTATAATTCGTGCAGAGGAAAAGGATCTGTGGAATCAGATGGAATTGTAAAAGGGAAACTAAGTTATGAGTTTTCAGCAGATGGGAATTCCGGCTATATCCAGTTTTATGATTTACTTGGAAGAAAATCATTATTTATTTTAATGAAAAATAAATCGGTTTCCGCATGGGATATGGTACGCAATAAACGGTATAACAAAGATGGCATATTTACCGCACTTCCCTTTATAAAACTTATGTCGCCATCGGATTTTTTTCAGGTGCTTTGGGGATCGATTCCATCTAATTATTTAGGGAGAACAGTAAACAAGGAATTCAGGTTTGAAAGTACTTCAGCAAGCATTAGTTTCGATTCAAAGAGGACTGAATATGGGTCGCTTCTTTATAAGGTTGTGCTTGAATCAACAGAGGAAAATTATCGGGTTACAATAAAAATTAAGGAAAGAGAAATGAATGCTACTTATCCACGTTTAGAAAGAAAAATCCCAGAATCAGTTCCATTAGCTTCACCAGCGTAAATTATGCAAAAATCAATCACAATTATAATCCCCGTCTTTAATGAAGTAGATTCATTGAAGGAGCTTCAGGCGCAACTTGAAAATATACTTGAAAATCGTTACTCGTACGAAATTCTGTATATGAATGATGGAAGTTTTGATGGTTCAGAAAAAATATTAGATGAATTGTCAAATCAAAATGCTTCAACCAAAGCGGTCCATTTCCACAGAAATTACGGCAAGGCTGCTGCATTGGCAGAAGGATTTAAACTTGCTACCGGAGATTATGTGATGACCATGGATGCGGATCTTCAGGATGATCCTGCTGAAATCCCAAATTTTATTACTAAACTTGAAGAAGGATTTGATTTGGTTTCCGGATGGAAAAAAGATCGAAAAGACCCACTCGGGAAAACCATGCCATCAAGATTTTTCAATTTTGTTACACGACTTATGACGGGCGTAAAGATTCATGATTTCAATTGTGGAATAAAAATGTATAAAAATGCTGTTGTGAAGACGCTGGATATTTATGGCGGTCGTCACCGTTATATTCCTGCACTTGCCGGGCAGAAAAATTTTAAGGTATCCGAAATTATTGTAAATCATCGTCCACGAATTCATGGAGAAACCAAATATGGCGGTGGACGTCTTTTTCATGGGTTTTTTGATTTATTGACTATTTTATTTTTAAACCGATATACCCAGCGTCCGTTGCATTTATTTGGATTTTTTGGGTTATTTTGTATTCTTATCGCAACAGGATGCGAAATGTTTACAGTCTATGATAAACTTGTAAATGGGATTCCGTTCCAACAGCATTTTGCTCTTATTGTTTTTGGGGCCATGGTATTTGTCTTGGGATTATGGTTTTTTTCCATTGGATTGATAGCCGAAATGATAGTTGCCGGCCAGCAGGGGAAAGAAGACCGGGTTAAAAATATAGTCGGCTGATTTGCCTGAATTTATCCCGTATTCCTCAATATGAAATATCAATAGAAATACCTGAATGGAAAATCCAGTAATATCCATCATTACTCCGGCGTTTAATCGTGCCGAAGAAGTGGATTACCTTATTCGGTCTATCCAAGACCAAACGCTGGATCATTCTCAGTTTGAGCATATTATTTCTGATGACGGATCCACAGATAACACGGAAGATGTTGTTCGGAAGTGGCGCGAAAAAGTAGACTATCCGATTCATTTCATTTCGCAGGAAAATCAAGGTCCCGGCGCTGCAAGGAATCATGGACTTAAACAATCTTCAGGTGACTTGATTCTATTCATTGATTCAGATTGTGAAGCAGATCCTAAATGGGTTGAGAAGATTTACACTGAATTTACTCAGAATCCATTTGGTGCTTGTGGAGGTCCTGATGCCTCAAAAGCAGATTTTTCTGTCGTTCAAAAGGCGATAGATTTTGCCATGACATCTTTCTTTACAACAGGTGGAATGCGCGGACACAGTGAAAAAATGCTCGCCAAGTTTTTCCCGAGGACCCACAATATGGGAATGACGAGAGAAGTATATGAAAAAGTCGGTGGATTTGGACCGCTAAGGCATGGACAAGATATTGAAATGAGTAATCGTATTCGGCGAAGCGGCGCAGAAATCAGGTTTATTAAAGATGCTGTTGTTTATCATCGCCGACGTACGGGCATCAGACAGTTTTTCAAACAAGTCTTTAACTGGGGAGTTGCAAGGGTAAACCTCTATAAAATTGACAAACAATTGCTGGAGCCAATTCATCTATTGCCTTCGGTCGCTTTGACCGCGGGTTTATCAATCATTGCAGGGTTTGTCATCGGTGTACCCTATTTTTCTTTTTTGTTTCTTTCTATTCTTGGTGCATTGGGCTCGCTTTCAATTTTAGGCGGGATAAAACGATCAAGCATTGGAGTAATGATTATTTTACCCATCATTATTCCGATTCAAATTGGCGGATACGGACTTGGATTCATCTGGGCATTTATAAACAGAGTTATTCTCGGTCGTGGATCTATGACAGGTTTTGTTAAACAATATTATAAATAACCCATGTTTTCAATTAGCATAAAAAATCAAACAATTTTACTCGGCTTACTGTTGATAACTATCCATGCAGTGTTGTTAAAACCAATGGTACTTGACGGATTAATTCCACAAGGCGTGGATGTAGTGGCATCAAAGGGGCAATCTAAACAGATTTCAGAATTTGCAAAAGAAACGGGAGAAAAAGCGCTTTGGAATCCCAATATGTTTTCGGGTCAGCCAATATATTTTCGATTTAATCCACAAACGCCTTCCATTGATACGATGGTTAATGTATTCCAGAGATTTTTTGGTACTGCATTTATTTGGTATTTGGTAGGATCGTTTGGTTTCTTTTTTCTCATGCGCTACATGGGAATTTCTCCTATCGTTTCGTTTGCAGGCGCCTTGGCGTTTACGCTACTGCCACATTATCAATCACTTTGGATTGAAGGACATGCAACTAAGTTTCGCGCTGTGATGGCAATTCCGTGGGTGGTATACGCAGCTCGATATTTTTTCGATACCAGGAGCCTTTTAGGAGCAGCATTTTTCGCGGTTGCGTTCGGAAACCAGATTCGAACACAACATTATCAAATTATATTTTATACAGCAATCCTAATTTTTGCCATTGGTGTAACTCCGCTGATTAAGGATTTACTAAAATGTGAATGGAACCGATTTCTGAAGAGTACGGGTTTTCTTTTCGGAAGTATCTTTTTAGCGTTGATGCTTGCCGCACAGCCATTATTTCTTGCGGGAGAATATCTTCCTTATTCTGCGCGCGGCGCCCATACAGCGGATTTATCCAAGAAATCAGAAGAGGTGGAAAAGAAAAAAGGCCTCGATTTCAGTTCAGCCACACAGTGGTCCACCCATCCGTCCGCGCTTGTCGCTTGGGCCATTCCGAGGTTTGAGGGCGGAATGTCATCTGAGACTTACAAAGGGGATGATTATAAACAACTTAAAGGCAGGGTCATTCCGGGGTATTGGGGAAATATGCCGTTTACACAATCTTATGAATACTTTGGACCTGTCATTTTAATTTTAGCGCTGTTCGGGTTGATTTGGTATCGCCATCGATCAATGATTGTTGGAATGTCAGTTTGTGCTCTCTTTTTTATTCTATTGTCTTTTGGCCGCCATTTGGATGGCTTCTATCGGATATTTTTCAATTATTTACCTTATTTCCAAAATTTTCGTGCCCCGATGATGAGTATAACACTAACTGGGTTTATCGTATGTTTTCTGGCAACGTTGGGATTGCAGTCTGTTTATGAAAAAGTGTCCATGGATCACCGTAAATCTATTTTCACAGTTGCGGGATTGTGCGCATTTTTAGGGCTTTTTGTATGGCTTGGAGACTTCCAGTTTTCATATCTGAAATTAGGTGAGCAATACAATGCCGATGTGGAGGCAATGATCGTATCAATAAGACGCGAATTTTTATTGAATGATCTTTACCGATATATTGGAATTGCAGGTATTTCTATCGGATCGATTTTTGCAGTAATGATGACCAAAATTTCCAGATTGGGAATTGTTATTATGCTCACGGTAATCATGAGTTTGGATCTTATTTCTGTTCAAATGCGAAAGCCGGCTCAATTTGTCAATTTGAATAAACTCGAAAGAAAACATTTTCGGAAAACCGATACAGATAAATTTTTACTGAATCAACATGGAACCTTTCGCGTACTACCTCTTGGGAAAATGTTTGGCGATAATCGCTGGAGTTATTTCCATCAGAATGCCGGTGGCTACAGCCCCATAAAAATGAACCGAATGGACGAGATTATTAAAAATTCTCTGTTTTCCAATTCAGCTAGTCGCGCAGGATTAAACTTGAATGTCCTGCAGATTTTGAATGTGAAGTATGTAATCAGCGGCGCCCCGGTGAAGCATGCTCAACTCACTCCTGTCTTTCAGGATTCAAGAACAGGTTGGCAGACCTTTTACTTTGAACAAGCACTGCCAAGAGCATATTTTGTCGGCAATAGCGAGCTGATTCCCAAATCTGAAGACAAACTTCGCAGATTGAATTCACCTGATTTTCAACCGACACATTCTGCCATTTTGGAAACAGAATTACAGTCGGATATTTCAAAACCGAATTCAGCATTAGTCGACCTAAAATTCTTTAGTCCAAACCATATTGAATGGGATGTTTCCACAGATTCACAGTCGCTTCTAGTGATTTCAGAATCGCCCTATAAACCGGGCTGGAAAGCCAAGCTTGATGGAGAAGAAGTAAACATATTTCCTGCAAATCACGTGAATATGGCGATTGTCGTACCGGAAGGAAATCACAAGGTGGAATTGATTTTTCATCCGGATTCGTATTATTTTTATTCACGGATTGAAAATCTCGCCGCATTGATTTTATATGGAATTATTTTTGGGCTTTTATATCGGCGAAGAAACGATTTCTTTCCTCAAAAGAAAATTACTGACTAGACATGTGCGGAATAAGCGGCATTGTTGCTGACGGTGATCAGCAGAAAAATATAGAATCCATGTGCAGGATGCTGGATCATCGCGGTCCTGAAAATACATCGATTTATCGTCATGAAAATGTCTGGTTAGCGCACAACAGGCTTCGCATTATTGACATCGAAACAGGCGACCAACCGATTTTCAATGAAGACGGATCGGTGGGTGTGATTTTTAATGGCGAGATTTATAATTTCATGGAAATCAAAGCTGTTTTAGAGGAAAAAGGTCATACTTTCAAGACAACTTCAGATACGGAAGTTCTTGTGCATTTATACGAGGAAAAAGGTCTTGAAATGTTTAATGAACTCAATGGGATATTTGCGTTTGCGATTCTGGATAAAAAAAGAAAAAGGGTTGTACTTGCTCGGGATCATTTTGGTGTAAAGCCGCTTTTTTACTATAAAGACAATGGAAAATTGATTTTTGGATCAGAAGCAAAAGCGATTCTAGTTCATCCGGAAGTTCCCCGCCAACGAAATGACCACGCCACCCATCTGCTTACCAACCTTCGCTACGTTCAATCCGACCAAACTCTGTTTAAAGATATTCATCATGTTCCGCCCGGATCATACCTTCTGCATGAAAATGGGAAAAGTAAGGTGAGCCGTTATTATGATTTCAATTCAGCCGTTCAGGATATTTCCTTTGAGGACGCAAAAGATGGAATTCGAACTCGATTAAAAGAAGCAGTCCGCCGCCAGCTCATAAGTGATGTCCCGATCGGCGTTTATCTTTCCGGCGGAATTGATTCCTCGAGTTTGGTGGCAATGATGTCCGAGCTCGGCGTGGATGACATCCGCACCTTCACCCTTGGTTTTAACGAGCCGACAGATGAATTTGATAGCGCAAAAATAATTGCCGATCAATTTTCTACCAATCACCAAACTCTGAGTCTTGATTTGGATCCGATGAAACATTTCCCAAATGTAATCTGGCATGCGGAAGTACCGAAAATAAATCTACTGCAGGGACACATGATGTCACAGTTCGTTTCGAACCATGTCAAAGTTGTACTCGGTGGATTGGGCGGAGATGAGCTTTTCGCCGGCTACGATATTCACGGGGTTTTCCATTCATTGAGATCCTTATCCGGAACAATTCCAAAAACTGTAGAAAAACTGATTGGAACACCTTTAGGTAAATTGATGTCGTCTTTACAGAGGAAATCGGGAATCATGAAATGGGATGAATACCGCCGAGGTCTGCAAACAGTTTTAGCGTCCGGAAATGTGCTTAGACAACTGTTGATTCTTAGGAATGTCTGGGATCATGAAGAATCCGTATTGAAACAGATTTATTCAAAAAATTTCATAGATAAAGCATTACCAATAGTTGAATCTGAATTTATTGAAATTAGTAATTCATTTGCTGAAAAATCCGCTATAGATCAGGTTTTGGGAATTGAATTCCAGACCAAAATGGTGAATGATTATTTATGGACGGAAGACAGAATGTCTATGTCGCATTCGGTGGAAGAGCGTGTTCCATTTTTAGATCGAGATTTAGTGGAATTTGCATTTTCAATTCCGGCGAATCTCAAAATAAAAAGCGGAAGAAAAAAATCCATCCTAAGGTCAGCCATGTCCCCTTACCTGCCGAAAGAAATTATCGAAAAAAAGAAATGGGGCTTTACGGTGAATCCTTATTTGCAGTTCCAGAAAGATCTAAAACAGACCGTGGAAAAGGTTTTGACGCGCGAGCTTGTGGAAAAACAGGGCATTTTCAATTATGATTATATTTTGTCAATTCTGGAGTATAAACCAAGTCCAAAACTACGATGGCATTACAATTTTCTATGGATTTTGGCCGGCCTTGCGATCTGGGAAAAAATGTTTATTCAAACAGATGCATTTATGCAAAAAGATCATTCGTTGGAAACGTACTACAGTTGAAAAAAGTTTTGGTGATTAGCTATTATTGGCCGCCGAGCGGAGGCCCGGGAGTACAGCGGGTTCTGAAATTTTGCAAATATTTACCTGAATTTGGTTGGGAGCCAATAGTACTAACAGTAAAAGATGGAGAATATCCAAACTTGGACTATTCTCTTGAAAAGGAAGCGGATAAACTTGGAATTAGAGTTATAAAAACCAAAACTTACGAACCTTTTAAATTTTATAAATGGATGACCGGGAAGAATTCTATGCCGTCCTATGAACTTAATAAATCCAAATCCGGACTTTTTTCAAAGCTGAGTAAATGGATTCGGATGAATTACTTTATTCCGGATGCGAGAAAAGGGTGGATTCCCTATGGTGTGAAGGCCGGAAGAGAATTATTGAAAAATGAAAAAATTGATATGATTTTTTCATCGGGCCCGCCGCATTCTCTGCACTTTATTGCTAAAAAACTGAAGGAAGAATTTTCCGTTCCTTGGGTATCTGATTTCAGGGATCCGTGGACTGATTTATTTTATTACGATGGTCATGAGCGTAGTGCTATTGCCGAGAAAAAAGATGCGGAAATGGAAAAGGAAATTCTGGAATCTGCTGATGGTGTGACGACTGTGAGTGATGGAACAAAGAATATATTAACTAACAAAGGAAACGATATAAATATAAATGTAGTACATAATGGGTATGATGAAGATGATTTTTGCCATACTGCGGAATCAAAAATAAAAAATAGCAAAAAGATTATTACTTATGTAGGAAGTATGGCGCTGTCCCAAGTTTCCGAAGAATTCTTTAAAGGTATCTCAGATCTCATATGGGATAATAATGAGGATATCGAAATACGGTTTATTGGTGATGTGCATGAAAAAGCATGGGAGCTGATAAAATCATACAACCTTAGAGATAAAGTATTCCACCTTGGATATATCCCTCATAATGAGGTGATTAGTAAATTATTCGAATCAGATATATTATTGCTAGTAATACCAAATACAAAAGAAAGTAAGCTCATCATTACCGGCAAACTTTATGAATATTTAAGATCTGGAATACCCATTTTAGCTCTTGCGGACTTGGATGGAGATGCTGCCAAAATTTTGAATGATACAAAAAGCGGAATTGTGGTCAGTCATGATGATGCAGAAGGAATTAAGGATATTATTCTTCAAAAAGAATATGAGTTATCTCAAAATATTGAACAATTTTCCCGAAAAGAGTTAACACATTTATTAACAGAGATTTTCAATAGGGTACAGTAAAATAATATGTCTTTAATAAAAAAAACATTCATGGCAAAAAAACTGTACCAAGATTTAACTCGAGGTAAAAACTTTTACTCTATTTCTGAAGATGTTACCTCAGAAATACTTGGGGGATATTATTTTTTATTTGATGAAGATCGAGTAAGAACTGGGAAAGATCAAGCCCTTATTACAGATTTTGACCAAGATGGAATTCCTTTGAATAAATCATATATTGATGTTGAAAACGACAATCTGATATATTTCCCAATATCAATTGGACAAATGGGTTTATCCGTTTTCCACACCTATCTAAAAACAAAAGCTGATTACGATCTTAAAAGATTTCTGAAGTTTGCCGATTGGTATAAAAATAACGTTCATATTGATAAAATATTGGGTGCAAGGTGGTTGACGGATGTACCTCTTCCACAATACCGCAATCCTGGCCCGTGGCAGTCAGCTTTTGCACAATCAAGGGCAATTTCTATACTTTTGCGTGGCTATCAAGCTACTTCAAATGAAGAGTATAAAGAGTTGGCTGAAAAAGCACTTATTCCGTTTACGAAATCTGTTTCGGAAGGTGGAGTAATGTCTGAGACGGAATGGGGGCCGTTTTATGAAGAATACACCGCAAAGATGCCTGTTCTGGTTTTTAATGGGCATATCTTTTCACTTTTCGGTGTTTATGATTTTGTTCGAGTTTTTCCTGACAATCAAATAGCAAATTCTATTTTTAGTTTAGGGTATGATTCACTTGTAAATTCACTAAATTTTTATGATTTGGGGAATTGGACCAGGTATAATTATTGTCAGGCAGAATTTTATCCAAAAGTTGACACAGCTACTTTATCTTATCAAAGATTACACATTCTGTTATTGCGAGTGATTTACAAAATAAAAAATCATAATTTCATTCAAAAAACAATCTCAAAATGGGATAATCAAATTAATTTTATCAATATTATGAAATCGTACAAGAACAAATATTTTGAGCTTAAAAAATTGAATCGAGTTTAATTATGCCGAAGATTTGTGTAATAGGAACAGGAAACTGGGGAATGAACCATGTTCGTACTCTGAATGAATTACATTCATTGGGTGGAATTGTAGAACTTGACGATGAAAAGCGGAATCATGTAAGAAAGCAATTTCCAGAAATTGAAATTTTTGATTCCGTTAAGAATGCATTCACACATGGGTTTAATGGATTTACCGTAGCTACTCCACCGGAATCGCATTATGAAATTGGAAAACTCATTTTAGAAGCCGGATTCCCGGTTTTAATTGAAAAACCGATGACATTAGATGTTGAGGAAAGTAAACAACTGGTTGAATTAGCAGATAGAAAAGGTCTGCCGCTCATGGTTGGGCATGTATTACTTTTTCATCCCGCAATTCGAAAAATAAAATCAATGATACAGGAAGGAAAGATCGGGAATCTGCAATACCTTTACAGCAATCGCCTAAACCTTGGGCGCGTGAGAACGGAAGAAAATGTGTTTTGGAGTTTTGCACCGCATGATATTTCAATTTTTCAATATTTTGTAGAAAAAACACCAACCGATATTTTTGCCAATGGTTCCTCATTTATCTCGGACAACATTCCCGATACGACAATCATGATGATGGAGTATCCGGATAATATTACGGGTCATATTTTTGTAAGTTGGCTACACCCGTTTAAGGAACATCGTCTGGTTGTCATTGGTTCTAAAGGAATGATTACTTTTGTTGACAGTGAGGAAGGGAAGCCACTTAAATATCATAATAAAAGTGTCAAATTGGAAAATGGGAAACCTCAATATTCAGATGGAAATGAAGAAATTATTTCATATGAAAATACCATGCCATTGACGAATGAATTATCGTATTTTATTGATTGTACTACCGGTAAACTCCCTCAAATATCTGATGGAAATAATGGTGTGGAAGTGTTGCAAATATTACAAAAAGCAAGCAAACAAATTGGGGCATAAACTATGAATGAAATAAAGTATTTTGTACATGATTCTTCTTTTGTGGATGCAAATGTTTCGATTGGAGATGGTACGAAAATCTGGCACTATTCCCATGTACAATCCGGAGCTGAAATTGGTGAAAATTGCTCTTTAGGGCAAAATGTAAATGTGGGGAATAATGTTCAAATTGGAAACGGTGTTAAAATTCAAAATAATGTGTCTGTTTACGAAGGTGTGGAACTGGAAGACTATGTATTTTGCGGCCCTTCCATGGTATTTACCAATATCAAAAATCCCCGGTCTGAGTTCCCACAAAGAGGAAGTGAATTTTATGATAAAACCTTAGTGAAAAAATCAGCAACTATAGGCGCAAATGCAACCATTGTCTGTGGCGTAACCATTGGGGAATATGCAATGATTGGGTCAGGTGCTGTTGTTACAAAGGATGTTCCTGCATTTGCACTTATTGTGGGGAATCCGGGACGTGTTGTTGGGAAAGTGGATAAAAAAGGAGAGAGGGTTGAATGAAATTGAGATCCTTCTTTGAAAAATATTGTATCGTTTTTGTATTCTAAATATCCCATAAAAATAATTAATGAATGAAAAAAAATCAAGATTTCAGTTAAATATTAATGATCAATATTCTCATTTAGAGAAAAAGATTCGATATGTGTTGGATACTTTTTGTAACCATTACAAAATTCCTCAAAATTTAACAATTAGTTACGGAATCGAAACCGGAAATTCAATTATCATAACGCCAATCGAGGAAATTGATTTTTTCTCACAAAAAAAAGGAATTCCAGAAAATATAACACACATTTTTTGGAAGGATGTAAAACTTCCAATCCTTTTTCATCAAAACGTGCAAAACCTAATTGTGAACTCGACCAATGGTAATAGTGTTTCATTACATGCAGATGTCTTACTGAACGCATTTTATTTTCTATCCTGTTGGCAAGAACATATTCAATCTGATGCAGATTCGATGGGTAGATTTCCTTTTGAATCAAGTATTATAAAAGATCTAAGAATCGAAACTTTACCAGTAGTAAATTATTATTTCGATATTCTCAATCAAGCCATTGATAAATTATATGAAAAAAATGGCCATGATTCTTCCATACAAAAAAATCAGTTCAAGGTAGGTTTAACTCACGATGTTGATCAGTGTACTAGTGGATGGTTAGAGGATAATTCCCGGATGTTAATTGAAGGGAACCCAGTACGAGCAATTAAAAATGTGATAAGCAGAATAACCAACAAAGATATTTGGTTTAATTTTGATAAAATAATGAGGTTAGAAAATGAATTGGATATTAAATCATCATTTTACTTTATTCCAACTAACCAGAAAACTAACAAATATCCGAATGCGGATTATGACCTTTCATCAAATAAAATGCAATCAGTATTGAAAACCCTTGAATCAAATGATTGGGAAATAGGGATTCATGGTAGTATTGGTAGCGCCTACGACGCAAAAATGTTGAAAAATGAAATCAATAAGTTCAAATTAGGAGAAATTGGAGGGAGATTCCATTATCTTATGATGAGCCAACCGTTTTCATGGAAAGTTTTGGATAAAGTAAAAATTATGTACGATTCTACGCTCGGGTTTCCCGAATCTATCGGCTTTAGAAATGGTTATTGTTTCCCGTTTAATCCTTATGATTTTGAAAATGAAACACCTTTTTCTTTTTGGGAATTCCCTATGAATGTGATGGATAAAACACTAATGCAGTCGTATTATATGGGACTTAGACCTGATGAAAGTTTGGAGAAAGTAAAAGATCTCGTTGATGAAGTAAGGAAGTGGAACGGTTATTTGGTTATCAATTGGCATAACAACACGTTAAGCGGGTTCAAATATAAAGAATGGTTTAATGTTTATTATGATATTTTGAAATATTGTTTGTTACAGAATGCAGAGATTACTTCGATAAAAAATCATCTGCATAATTTTATCAATAGTATTAAATACAACAATTAATAGAATGGAGTTTAAAATTGAGAATTAAGAGTAAAATAGAAGCTATGGCAAACTATTTCTCGGATAAAAAATATTTGGAAAAGGAAATAAGGGATTATCAACATTTATCATCACAAATTTTTAATGAATCGAACCCTGTTTTTGTTTTATCTACAGGAAGGTGTGGGACCAAATTATTGACCAAACTCTTCGAAGCTACCAAAGAAGGTGACGTATTTCATGAACCGCATCCACAGATGGTATATGCATCGCGGTATGTATATGAAAAGATGCAATTAGGAATTGAGTTACGGAAATCAGCATTTATTGGTGCGCGTTATGAATTATTGAAAGATGCTTTTTTGAAGGATAAACGATACATAGAGACGAACAATCAAATCTCATTTTTTGCTGATGCAATTTATTCAATATTCCCAAACAGTCGATTTATTCATTTGGTTCGCCATCCAGGTGATTTTGTGAGAAGCGGGATAAGACGAAAATATTACAATGGCCATGATTATGATGATGGACGAATTTTGTTGAATGATGTTCAGAAATGGGAATCTTATTCTGATATTCAAAAAATTGGCTGGTTATGGAATGAAACTAACACTATAATTGAAAATTGGAAAAATGTGATTCCTAAAGAAAATATATATAATTGTAAAGCTGAAGGTTTATTTAGCGATCCTAAGTTTTTCCAAAATATTTGTGCGTTTTGCGAATTGGACTCTATTCAAAATAATCAAATAGATAAAATCATTCGTAAACCTGAGAATGTTCAGCGAAAAGGACAATTCCCAACTTACGAAGATTGGACTGACAATCAGAAAAATGAATTAAACGTTGTGGCTCCCTTGGGATTTAAGTATGGGTATTTTTCATAATAAAAAAATGAAGAAAGTAGCTATCTATCAAAATACGATTTCACAGGGCGGAAGAATTCGGGTTATAGCTTATATGACGGAATGTCTTAATGCCATGGGAATCACTCCAGATTGGATATCCTATAGAAACAGTTTTAAAAGCAAAGATTTAGAAAATATGCATCATGTTCCTTTGAATGCAAATATTAGAATTATTAATGCATGGAACAAGGGATTAGGTGAATATAAATACATTAAAATGAATAAAATTATGGACAAGATGAATACGGATTATGATTTAATCATAAATTCAAACAATACTATGTCTGGAATTAAAAACGGAAAATATTTTCTTCATTTTATATATTTTCCTAGAGAAGCACGGGTTTTGAAAAAATATACTAATAGCGTTTATAAACATAGTATATCAAATTGGTTTTTCAGAAAATTGTATTCCATTCATCCAAAACCGATACACAAAAATAAGATATTAGGAATTTCCCAATTTACAATTTGTGCTATTCAAAAAGTTTTTCAATATCCCCAGGATCAAATTGAATTGATATACCCACCTATAACATTCAAAAAAAAGAAACTTACAGATTTTTTTAATAAAAAAAATTTTGTTGTTTCAATCGGTAGATTTGATACGAATAAAGATCAAATTTCTCAAATTAAAATTGCCCAAAAAAATCCTCACCTATTATTTAATATTTGTGGTTATACACCAAATTCTCAATCCAATAACTATTTTAATGATTGTGAATCTCTCATCAGAGGACGTAAAATTTCTAATGTAAGATTAGTTAAAAATGCAACTTCTGAAGAATTGGAAAAAATCTTAATTGAATCAAAGTTTTTTTTACACACAATGAAAGATGAGCCATTCGGGCTTGGAACTGTTGAAGCAATTCTGCATGGATGTATTCCGCTAGTCCATGCCTCAGGAGGATCCAATGAAATTGTCAACAATCCAGAATTGATGTTCCGTTCTATTGATGAAGGTTCTAAAAGGTTGAAAGCAAAAAGTAAAATAAATTCCGAGGATTATTCAAAATTGATTAAGAGTTTACAGGAGCGTGTTAGGGAGTTTGATGAAAATAATTTTTGTCGAATTTTTACAGATAATTTAATGACATTACTTAAATAACATTATGCGTACGAAAACTCGAGTACAAAGATGGTACCGGATAATTAATAATTTTAAACAATCTCAAAAGAAAATTGAGCAATTAGAAAAAAATGTGATCAACCTTTTGAATTCTAATTTTGAAAAATTAGGATCAGATAAACGACAAAAAGATAAACTAAAGGGAAAAGAGTTTCAAATTTACTCTCAGAATGGTGAGGACGGTTTATTATTGTACATTTTTTCTTGTATTGGTACTACGAACAAATCGATTGTTGAAATTGGCATCGGAAATGGCACAGAATGTAATTCACGAAATCTGATTGAAAATTATCATTGGAATGGTGTTCTTATTGATGGATCAATGGATAAGGTAAATGTAGCGAGGTCTTTTTATAATAATATTTGCGCAGATAATACCGTAGAGGTTAAAAATTGCTGGGTAACGGTTGAAAACATTGATAGTATCTTACTGGAAAGCGGAATGAATTCTGAAATTGACCTATTATCGATTGATATCGATGGAAATGATTATTGGGTATGGAATGCAATTGAATGTATTTCCCCACGTGCTGTAATCATTGAATACAATGCCAGTTTTGGTCCAGACGAATCAGTAACAGTACCCTATGATCCAAATTTTGAGCGGTTTAATAAACATAAAAGCGGATATTACCATGGAGCGTCACTTTCAGCTCTCAATAAATTGGGGAATAAAAAAGGATATTCTCTTATTTGTTGTGATTCTATGGGTACAAATGCAATTTTTTTGCGAAATGATTTACTGAAAATTTTTGAATTTATTTTTTCCGTTGAAACTCCAAATACATGTTTTTATCCTTTAGAGAAAAGATTGGAAACTATGAGCATTGAAGACCAATTTCAGCTCATTAAACACCTTGATTTAGTAACCTTATAAAATGTTTGTTTGTCAAGGATAAATGAACTCATTTTAACTTAATAATTATTGGAGAAGTAATGAAAAAAACTGCATTAATTACCGGCATCTCAGGACAGGATGGAGCCTATTTATCAAAATTTTTACTTGAAAATGGATATAGAGTGATTGGTGGTGACCGCAGGACATCCAGAGGATCATTATGGAGATTGGAAGAATTAGGGATTCGGAATGATATTGAATTGATCAATTTTGAATTGTCTGAATTAACAAACATATACAGAACCATAGAAAAATTTGAATTTGATGAAATATACAATCTCGCCGCGCAGTCATTTGTTGCCGCTTCCTTTGAATTACCAACGATGACCGCGGATGTTACTGCTCTGGGAGTTTGCCGTATTTTAGAAGGGATCAGAAATATAAATCCCAAAATAAAGTTCTATCAGGCTTCAAGTTCTGAAATGTTTGGGAAAGCATTAGAAACACCTCAAAATGAAAACACTCCTTTTTATCCCCGAAGCCCATACGCTGTATCAAAATTATTTGGGCACTGGATTGCCGTAAATTATCGTGAATCCTATGAAATGTTCACTGTGTCCGGAATTTTATTTAATCACGAATCCCCCCTAAGGGGCGAAGAATTTGTAACCCGTAAGATTACTTCAAGTTTGGCAAAAATCAAGACAGGGACTCAAAATGTTCTCGAGTTGGGGAACCTTGATGCCAAAAGAGACTGGGGATTTTCGGGAGATTTTGTGAAAGGAATGTGGCAAATGATGCAACATGATGTACCAGATGAATATGTACTTGCTACGGGGACAAATTTTTCTGTAAGGGATTTTGTAAACGCTGCCGCTCCTCATTTTGGGTTTGATTTGATGTGGGAGGGGAAAGGAATTGAAGAGCGGGGAATTGACAGGAAAACAAACACCATGATCATCAAGATAAACCCCAAATTCTTTCGGCCGGCCGATGTAGTGGAACTACTTGGTAATCCAAGTAAGGCTAAGGCTGTCCTTGGTTGGGAACCAGAAGTATCATTCGAAGAATTGGTAGAAATGATGTCTGAAAGTGATTTAAGAAAATTTTCATAACAATAATTGAAAAAAATGAATACGGACAAAGATTCTAAAATATTAAGCCCATATGCATATAGTTTTGAGCATACTGATGTAGAAAGACATTCAAAAAAAGACTTCACAACAATTAAAGATTTTATTGGAGAAAAAAAAGATTTTGGTCAGGTGCTAGATATAGGTGATGAAAACCCTGTATCGGAAAAATTATCATCAAATTATAATATCAATATTAGTCAAACCGATATTGACTTGGATATTGAAAAATTAAATGGGACCTTTGATACAGTATTTTGTTTCGAAGTAGTGGAACATTTATTTAATCCTCTACACTTATTGCTCGAGATAAATAAGGTATTAGTTGATGGTGGTACTTTGTATTTAAGCACTCCGAAAAGACGACCGCATTTTATGTGGTACAAATACCATTTCCATGAATTTAGTAAAGAAGAGTTAGAGAATCTTATCAACCGGGCAGGATTTAAAATAAAACGGATGGATTATAAAATGTCCGGGCGCCCGTTAATTGGATACTTCAGAGGAATTCGTCCAATTCTAAGGCTATTTCTCGAAAGGAAATGCTTACTCGAAATAATAAAAGTGTGAAGTTGATTTATAAATGAAATTTACCATTTTGTCATAATAATGGTACGCCGCCAAATATTAGAATTTGGAAAAACCACCGCAGTATATGGGTTAGGAAATATTTTAAATAAAATTACTGCCTTTCTCTTAATCCCGGTTTATGTAAAATATTTATCTCTTGCAGAAGTTGGGAGTATTGCATTAATTGAATTATTAGAATCTTTTCTAATTCTTTTCCTTTTATCGGGGTTGATTCAATCTATTTGGAAACGACTTAAAAATGCACAGCGTATTGAAAAAAATAAAATTGTATTCTCAGGATGGGTCGGTCTTCTATGTTTAGCTTTCTTTTTATTCCTCGTACTTTTTAAATATAAACACTACTTAGCATTATTTTTAGGACTTAATACTCCGGAATTTGCCAATTTGGTCACATGGATTTTGTTAGGGATTTTTTGTCAGTTAGGAGGACAATTTTTATTATTTCAATTACAATTTGAAAATCGGCCAGTCTATTATATTACTTTTTCAATTTCTCAATTAATCCTAACTCTTGTACTGACAATTTATTTAACTGTATTCCAGAAAATGGGTTTGCATGGTATAATATATGCAAAAGTTTTTGTTACATTATCAGCATTTATTTATAGTTCTCTATATTTGATCAAAAGTTATTTTTGCCTGCCTTCCATAAAAGTATTCAGACAGCTTATCATTTTCGGTTTCCCCCTCATCTTTCTCGGACTCGCTACACCCATTTTAACTCTTTCCGACCGCTTCTTTTTAAATATGTTTGTTCCCCTGAGTATGATCGGTATTTACAGTATTAACTATAAATTCGGAATGCTGATAAATATGTTTCTGGTTGTTCCGCTTCAGCGGAGTTTACTTCCCATGATTTACAAACAGGGATTGCAGGATGAATTGCAACCGATTTATAAAGATACACTTTTTTATTATTCCGTTATTGGGTGTTTTATAATTCTCGGTATCACCTTTTTTATTCGGCCCGTTATTGCATGGATTTCCAGTGCGGAATATTTAGAAGCCACTTATATAGTACCTTTGGTTGCAGCAGCCTATCTCATTAGCGGTTTCCGTCCGTTTTTTACTCCGTTGATTGCACTGAAAGACAGAACAGATTTGCTTGGAAAAGTAGCTGTAGCTGGAATAACAGTTTGCCTAATCTTCAATTATATCCTCATCAAAAATTATGGAATTGACGGTGCGGTAGCATCAACCGTTCTTTCGTATTTTATTTTTACTAGTTCCGTATATATTTTAACCAAGAAAATTGCACCGATGGACTGGGGCTGGATGCGTATTGGAAAAGTAGGGGCATTGACAGCTGCTATCATAGCGGGCGTTAAAATTTCTGGAAATTATTGGAATGAAACTGAACTGGTTTTGAGAGTGATTGGAATTCTGAGTTTCCCAATCTTATTATGGGTATTTCGTATTGTCGGCGAGCGAGAAATTAATGGAATCAAATCCATCATTTCATTTACCAGAAATAAATTAAGTAAACGCTAATGCAACCCTACCGACATTCTGTCAATATCAAAGCAGGGCTATTTATTTTAGGTATTGTTCTTGTTTCAGGATTGCTGCTGTATTCCCAATCTGTGGTGGACCGATTGAGGGCAAACAATAAGGAAGTTGTCCAGCTTTATGCTGAAATTATTGCGAGTACAGTGGAGAGCGAGAGCGATGAAAATTTAAGCTTCATTTTTGATAAGATAATAAAACGAGTGCAATTCCCCCTTATTTATTCTGATGGTAAACATACTCCATTGGATTGGAAAAATCTTCCCGATGGCTTATCTGTCAAGGATGCACGGAAACATCAGGAAGAGATGGATAGTCAAAATCAACCTATTCCATTGACCTACATGCATCCCGAAACAAATGAACGGATTGCGATAGGTTACCTGCACTATGGCGATTCTATTTTGATTAAGAGATTAGAGTGGTTGCCGTTTTTGGAAATTGGTGCAGTCACCATTTTTATCCTATTGGGGTTCATCGGGTTTTCTGTCATTCGTAACAGCGAAAAAAGAAGCATTTGGGTAGGGATGGCCCGCGAAACGGCACATCAGCTTGGCACGCCTGTTTCCGCGCTTATGGGTTGGGTAGATCGTCTCAGAGAGTCCAGCGATCCGAAAATTATAACAGAAATGGATCGAGATATTCAAAGACTTGAAGATGTAAGTAATCGATTTAGTAAAATTGGATCTAAACCAACCGAAGAAACTGTTGATATTATGAAAATGCTTAAAACGGTTATTGATTATTTGAATCAGCGCGTAAGATCTGAAAGTATTGAAATTAATATCAAACCAAAACAGGGGAACGATATTGTCATTCGGGGTAATGTAACCTTACTTTCTTGGGCGTTTGAAAACCTGATTAAGAATGGAATAGATTCTTTAGAAAATGCAAAAGGCAGTATTTCAATTGAAGTTAATTTTGATCTTACTGATGTCGTAATCACCATTACCGATACAGGTAAGGGAATTCCAAAACGAGACTGGAAAAATGTATTCCGTCCCGGTTTCAGCAGCAAAGCCGGCGGATGGGGCTTGGGATTATCTTTAACGCAACGCATTATTCAAGATATTCACAAAGGATCAATTCGGATTGTAAATTCTGATAAAAATCAGGGAACTGTTTTTGAAATTAAATTAGCAGTAGTAATAAAAAACTAAACAGAAAACTCAATGTGCAAAGGATTGCAAATATGTGTTAACGAATCGTTGCGGAACATTTGTTTTAAAATGAATCGCTTTGTTCATCATTTCGTTCCAATGTACTTTTTCTCATCCTAAGTAGTGCAATTATGAGTTTGTGCATTGTTACGTGTGGAAAAAAAACTTGTCAATTTTAAGGGTTAAGAGGCAATAGTTTTTGATTATCCACATTTCATTGTGAAACCTTACCAACACTGCTAATTTCTGCACTCAAAATAACGGAGTAAAATGTGGACATATTATACGGAATGGCACAAAATGGACAGGAAGGTAGCGGCGGAATCGCTGCATTCTTCCCTTTTTTATTAATTATTTTAATCATGTATTTTTTAATGATTCGCCCCCAGTCGAAGAGGCAAAAAGAAAAGCGTGAAATGCTTGAATCGCTCAATAAAGGTGATCGAGTGGTTACAATTAGCGGTCTTCATGGTTCTATTGCGCGCTTCAAGAATAAAGGGAAACAAGTGATTTTGAAAGTAGATAAGAATCTTGAACTAACCTTTAATCGGTCTTCTATCGCCGGATTAAGTGAAAAAGTATCGGAAGAGGATACAACGGCAGTGGAAACTCAGACATAATGGCAGTTATCCCCGTTACAAAACTTGGGAATCCTATCCTTAGGAAAAAATGTAATCAAGTAACAGATTTTTCTGGTATTCCTAAAATTGTAGATGACATGTTCGATACGATGTATGAAAAAGAAGGAATTGGTTTGGCCGGGAATCAGGTTGGCTTGGATTTGAATCTCTGTGTTATTGATATTTCACATACAGAAGAAGATGATGTTCCACATGTTTTTGTGAATGGTGAAATTCTGGAACGAGACGGGGAATATCTTATGGAAGAAGGTTGTTTATCAGTCCCGGATGTCAGACTCGAATTTAATCGCGCAGAGCGGATTCGTTTTCGTTATCAAGATATTAATGGCGATTCGTACGAAAATTATTTTGATGGATTGTTAGCACGGGTCATCCAGCATGAAATAGATCATTTAAACGGAAATTTAATTATTGATCATGTCAGTAAACTTGTCCGAATGCAGCATCGGAAGCAATTAAATGAGATAAAACAGGCAGAAAAAACCATTTTAGCAGGACAATAGAATTACATTAGAACTGCAACCCTTTACTCAAACTCATAATCGATTCAGGGAATTACGATGAAAATTATATTCATGGGAAACCCGCAGTTTGCTGTTCCGTCTCTTTCAAAATTAGTTGAAAATGGCATCAGCCCTCTTGCAATTGTCACTGATCCGCCAAAACGAAAAGGTAGGGGACAATACAAACAGGAACAACCTGTATCATTATGTGCACAAGATTTAGATTTACCATTACTTCAGCCGCACTCTCTTTCAGATTCACAATTCGTTAATGATATTTCCGAATTAAATCCTGATCTTTTTGTTGTCGTTGCCTTTAAGATTTTGCCTAAAGAATTACTTGTAGTTCCCAAAGACGGATCAATCAATCTTCATGGTTCACTTTTACCGGCTTATAGAGGAGCTGCGCCCATTCAACATTCTCTGATGAATGGAGATACTGAAACCGGATTAACTACGTTTCTATTAAAACCAAAAGTGGATGCAGGCGATATTCTTCTTCAAGAAAAAGTTGAAATTATTCCAGAATACGATTTTGGCACTCTTTCAGAAAAAATGAGTCAAATAGGTTCTGCCTTGCTATTACGAACCGTCAAACAAGCAATAGATGGTACATTAAACCCAATTTCCCAAAATGATTCCCTTGCAACGCCGGCGCCGAAAATTCACCCGGATATGGGTTGTATTGATTGGAATCAATCGGCAGAAAAAATCAGCAATCTGATTCGGGGACTTTCTCCTATCCCGGGAGCTTTTTCAAAATGGAATGGAAAAACAATAAAATTCTTCAATTCTTCCTTTAAACAAGATGCTTCAGGTATGCCCGGTCAATTCTTACAAGTTGAAAAAGTCGTCATGGAAATCGGAACGGGAAGGGGACGATTAGAAATACGAGAAATCCAATTGGAAGGGAAAAAGCGATTGCCGGTTGAAGATTTTTTAAGAGGAAGCACTCTGGCGCCCGGCGATATGTTTACATCTTAATGGAGGATCCGCGGATTGTATCACAAAAAATTCTTTTGGAATTTTTTACGACAAAAAAACGGCTGAGCGTCATTACTGCAAATATCATTGCTTCTAAATCCTTGAAGTCTAAGGAAATCAATAGAATTTATGCACTAACGCGTGATGTTATCCGATGGAAGGGAAGGCTGGATTATTGGATTGATTCTGCTCTTGACCGCCCACTATCTACATTGGATAATTCTTTAAAAGTATTATTGAGAATATCAGTGTATGAACTCTTGATGGATGATACAGTGCCGGATTATGCCGCCATTGACAGTTGGGTAAACATTGCCCGAAAATCCATAGGAGAGAAAGTCACAGGAATTACCAATGCCATTCTTCGTTCTCTATCAAAAATTGAAACATCTAAACCTTTAAATGGAATAAAATCTGAAAGTGTTTTGGCTGAATGGTTATCTTTTCCGGATTGGATGATAAAAAGATGGATTTCACAATTTGGGAAATCATCAACTCGCGAATTATGTGAAACATTTAATGAAATTCATGAATACACAATTCGGATCAAATATCCAGAATCATCAATGAGCGAAATAACCCATAGGTGCAAAGAGGATGGAATTAAACTTTGTGCAGCAGAAGCCAGCACTCGTTTTTTCAAAGTTAAGGCGGGATTCAATTTATTGGCGCAACATCCGCTTTTTCTTGATGGATCCATTTCTATCCAAGATAGGGCAGCCGGAATTGCAGTGGATTTATTGAACCCTGTCCCTGGGGAAACCATCTTAGACGTTTGTGGTGCTCCGGGAACAAAGGCATTGTATATAGCTGAATTGATGGAAGACACAGGACGAATATTAGCTTCCGATCCCGATTCCGCTCGCGTTAAACTGGGAATAACTGATATGCTTCGACATAAATTAAAATCCATAGAATGGAATGTTAAAGATGCTACAAAAGATGAATTTGAATTAGCAGATGGTATTCTAATTGATGCTCCCTGCACGGGAACAGGAGTCATTGGAAAACATCCTGATATCAAGTGGAGACGGACAATGGTTAATATACACGAGATGGCAAATATTCAGTTGGCTATTTTAAATCATGTTTCGAATTATCTTAAACCCGGAGGTAGATTGGTATATTCTACCTGCAGTTTAGAACCGGAAGAAAATTGGAACGTGATCAATGCTTTCCTTAAATTGAGTCCTAAATTCGAATTAGACATGAATACACTTGACGAACATAATCATTGGGTTGATTCTCATGGTACTTTACAGACCTTACCACATAGAGATAAAACTGACGGTATGTATGCAGCAAGACTTATTAAAAATTGATGAAGACTATTTATAAAATACTCATCTCATTTGCAGTTCTTTCCTTTATTGGGATTTCTATTCTTGAAATTCTGATCATGCCAAAGTATATCCGAAAAAACGAATATCGAGTAGTAATGGACGTTATTGGGGAATCTTTAACTCAGGCGACGAAAACCATTTCATCTGAGGGATTTCGAGTCGTAATCCAAGATACAGTCCATACCAACCAACATAAACCCGGGTTAATTGTGGACCAGTATCCAGTTCCGGGAAGTAAGGTGAAACCGGGGAGGACAATTCGTTTAAAAGTTTCTCACCCGGAAAAATTAGTGAAAGTTCCGAATTTAATTGGGCAGTCGCAAAGAAGTGCGGAAATAACACTTCAACAGGCAAATCTGAATATTGATACCGTTTATATCGAGTATAATCCGGACTTCCCAAATGGTACGGTCGCATGGCAATTCCCAAAGGGTGGTGACGAATTAAAAAAATGGCTTGGTGTTCAAATCACGGTTAGCAAAGGTTCACCACCCAATAGATTTATAGTCCCACAGTTATTCGGACTCAATGAAGACAAGGCAGCGCAATCTTTAAAGGAATCACGCCTAATTCTGGGAAAAGTTTCTTATCAGCAGAATGAAGATTTATTACCATTCACCGTACTACATCAATCTATCTCGGCAGGCACAGTAACGGACCGTGCGGTAAAGATTGATCTTGTAGTCAGCGTTGTGGATTTGCAGGATATCCATAATAAATTAATGAATGAGTAATCCCCGAATCACACTTCCGGAGATGGGTCGGAAAATGATTCATATTTTCAACCTTATTATTCCAATTTCGTATGGCACATGGTTGCCGGATAAAACCAGTGTTTTAATCCTGCTTGGAATCGTGACATTTTCTGCGATTTGTACAGATTTAGCAAGGACAAGAGTTCAGTGGTTGAAATCATTATTTGTTAGATATTTTGATTCCATGCTTCGGTCACATGAATTATCCGGGAAGTTTACTGGCGCAACTTGGGTACTGATTGGTGCATGGTTCACAATACTCATTTTCCCAAAGCCAATTGCGATAATGGCACTTGTATTTATGTCCGTGGGTGACACAACTGCGGGGATCATTGGAATGCAATTCGGAAACATCAAAATCGGGTCAAAAACCTTGGAAGGATCCTTAAGTGGATTGATGATTTGTATTTTGACTGGTTGGCTGTTTCCTATAGTCCCAATAACAGTTGGGATTGTGGGATCCGTTTCAGCTATGGTAGTAGAATTGCTTCCATTAACGATTGATGATAATGTTTCGATTCCTATCACTAGCGGAACAATCATGATATTAGCTAGTAATTTTCTCATATGACATTTTTAGCACCTTCAATTTTATGGGGTTTGGCCTTGGCCTCTATTCCACTTATCATCCATTTATTAAGTTTGCGGAATACTAAGGAAGTTGAATTCAGTACGTTGCGATATATCAAGCAATTAGAACATGACACAATCCGTCGTATTCAAATGAAACAATGGTTGCTCGTTTTGCTCCGAATGCTTGCAGTTGCTGCTCTAATCCTTATGGCGGCAAGACCTGTTCAGCATGGTTTTCTACCTTCTTGGATGGCAGGTGAAGTAGAATCTCATGTCATTATTATTGTGGATAATTCTGCGAGCATGGATTTAAAAACTGACAACGGATCTTTACTGGAAATCGCTAAATCAAAGGTTCCGATAATTTTGAATTCATTGGAGCCAGGGTCCTTTATTGAAATCCATCAAACGAACCCATTGCAAAAGTTGAAAGAAGGCCGGATTCGGGAATTCCGAGAAGGAACGCAGGCGATTCAAAAAATAAAACAGTCACACGGTGATGACAAACTTTGGGATTCGGTACATAAAATTATTCAGAATTCTAAAGCCAGTACGGTTAATAAGGAATGTTTTATCTTGAGTGATTTTCAGGATGATCCGGGGCAAGATATGATCAATAAATATGAAAATAAACCAACCCAAAATCTTGAAAATTATTGGAGGTTTTTCTTCGTATCTCAAAGAGCCGATGGTGAGAATCTCGGCATCAGGGAATCGAAAATTATTAGCCAGATTAAATTGCCGAATCAGTTATTAAAGCTGAATGCAAAAATCCGAAATTCCGGAACCATTATGCAAAGGAATATACCAATTGAACTTTATCTAGATGAAACTCGTTTAGGACAGGTTGTTGCTTCATTCCCAGTAAGGAAATCCAAAGAATTTCAATTTCAAGTTTATCCCGGTAGATCGGGCCTCATCAAAGGAAGATTGGAAATTCCGAGAGATGATTTTCTTTTGGATAACGTAAAAACTTTTGAGTTATCTATTCCATCTCAGATAACCTGCACCCTATTAGCACCATCAAAAGAAAATGCATTTTTACTGAAATCTGTTTTATCATCGATGGATGGTGGGTTCGGATATCTTGATATTGATTTATATATTGATCCAAATCCTAACAGGTTATTCCTAGACAATACGGATATTTTACTGGTGCATGATCCAGGTAGAATGAGCGCTGGTGCTGTACAGGATATTCAAACCTTTCTTGAAAAAGGTGGATCTCTCATTTGGTTTGTTGGTGCTGCAAATGCACTTCCGGATCAAGCTTCACTTTTTTCTGTCCTCAAGTTGCCAAAAGTAAAAAGTCCGGAACGATTGGATGGTGACGCATTTTATTCGCTCCATACTACAGATAATATGAATACACTTGTTGATGGACTTGGAATTAAAGATCTTGCTCAGGAACTCCCGCAGGTTTTTGGGTATTACAGAACGGATTTATCTTCAGAGCATCAGCCTTTATTGAAATTTACCAATGGTGATGTATTTCTTTTAGAATACAAGCATATGGGAAATCCTGTATATGTTTTCACGTCTCCCATGAACTTAGATTGGAATGACTTGCCTATCCGTGGTCTAAGTGTTCCGCTTTTGCATCGAATCATTGTTTTGCAGGCAACGGATGAATCCAATATTATTCCAGTTGTTTCCGGGGAACCTAAATCCATCAAATTGACCAGAGAATTTATTCGAAAACAATGGGAGGTAGTAACGCCTTCGGGTGAAACGATTAAAGTGATTCCTAATTACAATTCTGAATCACTCATTTTTTCAGAAACATTTGAAATAGGATCTTATGATGTATTGGCAGATGGCGATCCATATACTGCATTTTCTGTGCAATTGCCCGATGGTGAAGATCCATTTATTCGCGCTGATCCATCGTCAATTGTGAATCAAATTGGGTCACAAAGATCACGATGGGTTGATCCTAATATTGATCTTGCCTCAACTATTAAGGATATTCGATTTGGAAAGAGTTTATGGAGGATATTTTTATTGCTTGCTTTGGGTGCGTTGATATTGGAAATGGTCATCGCTAAAACAGATCCCGATTCTTTTAGAGAAACAGGACCTTAACATTTCAAATATTATAGAAAAAGAAAATGCGTTTTTGGTTGGTGTTGTTCATGGAAAAGTTTCCAGACAAGATGTTGGTGAACATTTGGATGAATTAAATCTTCTCGCAGAAACAGCCGGTGCAAATGTATCCGGTAGAATTATTCAAAACTTAAACCGAATAAATCCAAAATATTTCTTAGGAAAAGGAAAGGCTGAGCAAGTTATAAGCCAAGCGAAGGAATTAAAAGTAAATCTAATTATTTTTGATGAAGACCTTACACCGGCACAGGTCAAGAATTATATGGATCTTACTGATGATATAAAAATAATTGATCGCAGTGCTCTGATTTTAGATATTTTTAAACAACATGCTCAATCGAGGGAATCCAAAACCCAAGTGGAAATGGCATATTATCAATATCTATTGCCTCGCCTTACCCACCAATGGACACACCTTGAACGCCAAATGGGCGGAATTGGGACCCGTGCCGGAATGGGGGAAACCCAAATTGAAGTTGACCGACGAATCATCAGAACCAAAATTGCAAAATTAAAAAAGGATTTAGAGCGGATTGAAAAGGAACGAAGTACACAGGCGCATAAACGACGAACGGAATTTCGTACAGCACTTGTTGGATATACCAACGCTGGCAAATCTACTTTATTCAAATGTATGACCGGATCCGACGTTTTTATTCAAGATCAACTTTTTGCAACACTTGATACTACGATCCGACGAATCCAACTTGGTGACACACATACATGTTTGATAAGCGATACTGTGGGGTTTATCCGCAAACTCCCTCACCATCTTGTTGCATCTTTTCGAAGCACTTTAAAGGAAGTGCTCGAAGCTGATTTGCTCATAATTGTATTAGATATTAGTTCTCCGTTTTTGAAAGATCATTTGAAGACCATCGATGAGGTGCTAAAGGATTTAGATGCCGAGAAAATTCCTCGGTTAATTGTATTAAATAAAGCAGACTTGGTTCAAGATGTAGAACAAATAAGTTCCTCAATTAATTCATTTCCGGACAGCATTGCTGTTAGCGCGCTTGAATCTCTAAGGATTGACCAGTTGAAAAATAAGATTCTTGAAATTATGGAGCAGAATTTTCAAACAATAGAAGTAGAAGTATCTTACAAAAACGGGAAAATTGTGTCAGAATCGCAAGAGGGAGTTGTCGTATTAAATAGGGAGTACCTGGAAACGGGAGTGAAATTAACAATTCGAGGAAGCCGAAGAAGAATTGAACAAATTCAATCTTCACTTCCTACTTAGTCAGGAACCGTGATCCCCAACCTTTTTTGTTATATTATTCAAAAGCCATTTTCTGAAAAATAATTTTAGGAATGGAATAAATCTTAATTTTCCGGGTATATATATTGATTTCTTATCTGTTTGGATTGCCTCAATAATTTGCTTGGTACAGATTTCCAGTCCAACAGCGTTATGATTATGACTGTGTCGTGCTTCTCCCAATTGTATTCCATCCGATCCAAAAGCATTCTCTCGCAAATTTGTTCCTTTGATCCATCCAAGAAAGGCATTCGCGAAATGTACTTGACCATCAAGTTCCATTTCTAATGACTCCAAAAACCCCTGTAAGGCATGTTTAGATGCTGCATATCCTGTATGATGTGGAAACCCGACAATAGCCTGAGCGGTAGTAATAGCTACAATTTTTCCATGTGATTTTTTTAATTCCGGCAATGCAGAATGAATACAATTCACACAACCTGTATAATTGACATCCATAATTTTTTTAAAAAAGGATACATCTTTAATTTTTTCAAAAGGCGCCCACATACTGATTCCGGCATTGAGAATGATCATATCTAATGAGCCAAAAGTTTCTACAGTAGATTCAATTAATGTCGAACAATCCTCGCTTTTTGTGATATCTGTTTGGATGACAAAAGCAGTTCCTCCATCCTGAGTAATATCAACATAAATTTGATTAAGTTTTATCTCATTACGTGAGGCTAGAACAACTTTTGCACCCGCCGATGCTAACTTTTTTGAAAGAGATTCTCCGATGCCGGATGATGCACCTGTTACTACAATTGTTTTACCGGAAAGATTGATGGGACAGCCTCTGTTTATTCAGCAAAAATTCCGTTTCGGATTCCAAACACATTAGCAGGATCATGAGAATTTTTCATATCTTTGATAAGTTTCATACTGGAATCAGAAAGGGTATCACTCATGAAATCCTTTCGAAGTTTACCAACGCCATGATGATGAGAAATTGAACCGCCGTGATCCATAATTGCTTTTCGAATGGCATGCTCAATTTCACAAAATACATCTTCAGCGTTTGGAATACCTTTGATGCTCATTCCCAACATAAAGTATATACACACTCCTGTATGATAAATTTGAGGAATGCGGTAGGAAATGTAGGGTTTGCCCGGGATATTATGTTTTGCATGAAGGTCATATAATGTTTGAGTTGCTGCTTTACATACATCAGGGATTTTACTCCACGGAACCGATGTTTCCATCGTTTCACCAATCACGTGAAATTTTGTAAGAAAATCTCGTACATATGCAATGGCATAGGTTAACATATATCCCCGTTTCCCATTTCCGGGACCACCAACCATTCCGCCATGCCTTTTGGCTAAAGATAAGGTATTTTTTTCCTGATACGATACTTCCCCGGAAGTGCCTTCCATAACAAAGGTAACAGCGCAAAGTTTTTCACCATCAAATCCTTTTAAATTTAATAGTACGAATTTTTTAATTGAATCTATCAATTTATGAATGCCTTCCGCTTTCGGTTTTAAAGCTTGTCCAAATCTGAATTGTATATTATCAACCAAACGAACACTTGAGGGAATAAAGTTGGTTTTTGATAATTCGTATAGAAATTCGACTCCTGCATCCCAATCATTAAACACAGCGGAATTGTATTTTTTTACTTCGGGTAATTTGTGAATTTTTAAGATAGCCTTGGTAATAATACCAAGATTTCCTTCAGACCCAAATAATATATTTTGAGGTTTGAAGCCGATGGATGCGCGGGAGAGAGGTGATACTTGTTCAATAACACCGTTTGGTGTAATCATAGTTACATTTTCAACGATATCTTCAATATTGCCATATTTATTCTTTTTCATTCCGCTTGCATTGGTGGCGATCCATCCACCGAGTGTGGACAATTCAACACTGTCCGGTTCGTGGCCTACGCAAAAACCTTTTTCAGCTAACCTGTTTTCCAATTCAGTTCCTGTAATGCCGGCTTGAACGCAAATTCTTCTATCTTTTTCATTAATCCATTCTACCTCATCCATTCGACGAAGATCAACAGCAACAACCATCCGGCTTTCAGCTTCCGGAATTTTTAAAGCGCTACTTACGCTAGTACCGCCTCCGAACGGGATGAGACAAACATTAAACTCGATTGCAAATTGAATCAGTTGCTTGGTCTCTTCCTCTGATTCGAGATAAAAAACCATGTCCGCTGTTCGATCAATTTTATTGTATAAAATTTTATAAACTTCTTCTGAAGTTGTTTGACCATGGCTGTGCAGCAATCGGTCTTTATCTTTTATTGAATACCGATCCTCTGGGAAAGTCTGCTTGATTTTTTCGAAAAATTCTTCATTAATATGAGATGAATTCACCGGTTTTTCTTCTACTTCAGGTAATGTTTCTTCAGGATTGATTATTATTCCAAGTACTTCCTCGATATACGGAATAAAATCAGGCATGCGTGCGCCACAGAGTTCATATCGGCTGCCGGTCATTGAAACGGTCATATCATCATTAAGGACAAACTTGGTATCTCTATAGCCCCATTTATGTCCCCAAGTTTCATTATTAATTGCGAAAAATTTATTGTCAGCCATGAATGGTGTGTCCTGCATTTTTAATTCTGGATTCAAGTTCATTGGTGAAAGCAGTGACGGGATCAGAATGATGATCGAATTCACTTGGATACATTGGATCTAGAATGTTGATTTGGATTCGAGTTGGTTTCATAAATAAATTTCCTTTGGGCCAAGAATTCCCAGAACCATGAATAAATACAGGCACAATGGGTGCATTCAATTCAGTGGAAAAACGGGCTGCGCCTTTGCGGAATGGTTTGATCTCATTTGGTTTACCACGTGATCCTTCAGGAAAAATGACCAAATTCCGTTTCCCTAATTCCATAAATGCTTTGCTAATGGTGATTGTATCTGAAAAGGGGAAAGTATCTTTATTTTTTGTAGATCTTCTAGCGATAGGAATCAAATTCATGACTAAATTTATTAGAATTCGTTTGAATGAGTTATCGAACCAATAATCTTTTGCTGCGAGCATTCCAAAATGGTTAAAGCTTTTCCCGGCTGCTGTGCTAACCAACGCAACATCCATATGACTGTTGTGGTTACTGCAAAAAATAGCGGAAGCATTTGGAATTTTTTCCCGTCCAAAAATTGTAACTGGGACGTACCAAGAAAAAACAAATCTACAGTAGATATAAAATAAGTTTTTCCATAATCGAAAAAAAATGGGTTGTTTGTGTACGAGGTAGGCATACTTGGGATTGTCAAGGACGGGAATATTTAACATCCATTATCGTCCATATTTCATATGCGCTTTGGTAAATGTATCAGAAACGATGGCAGACATTAGCGAAATCTCGAGCGCAAGACTTGAAGCGCAAATAATTTCTGCGAGTTTTTTTGAAGTATGTTTCCCTTCATGGCAATTGAGAAGTTGAAGGTTTTGATTTTGGGGGAGAAGTCTTGTGCCACCACCGACTGTTCCAATTGTGACAGAGGGAAGTGTTAATCTGAATTTCATTCCATGATCGACAGGTTCTGTTTGAAAATGACCAATCGAATTTTCTGCAACACATGCAGTATCCTGACCAGTTGCAAGATATAGAGCGGTTAGTGCGTTGGAAATATGTAAATGGCATCCTTGTGTTCCAGCCAATGTGGTTATGGTCGGACCAAGTAATTGGAATTTTTCTACATCAGAAATTTTAATTCCCAGAATTCTACGCAAAATTGAGTTAGGTATTGTTGTTTCAGCTATAACGCTATGCCCTCGTCCCAAAATCATATTTCGTGCAGATGCTTTTTTATCACTGTTAAATCCGGACTCCAGGATAAAAGAGTGTCCTGTTTTTTCTTTGATGAAATCGCAAGCAGCTTTTGCGGCAAGGGTCACCATATTTTGCCCAGCTGCATTCCCGGTGTCAAGCACCATATCAAGTACAACATAATTTTGAATTGGGTATTGATCAATCCGAATCAGCTTTCCATGATTGGATGTCGATTCTGCAATCTTCTTAATCGCTGAAAAATGGGAATCAACCCATTTCATAAATTTGGTTGACGCATCAATATCTTGAAATATAAATACTGGCGCGCGTGATAATTCTTGTTTGATATGTTTTACGGTGAAACCGCCGCTTCGCCTTGCGGCTGCCATTCCACGGTTCATGGAAATGGCTAGGGTCCCTTCTAAAGTACAAAGCGGAACATAAAATTCACCTTTAGCATGGTTGCCTGAAATAAGCAATGGACCGGCAATTGCCATTGGTATTTTCATAAAACCAATATGATTTTCAATGATTCCTTTTAGATCTTCAGGACTATTTTGGATATCATCTTTAAAATCCAACCCCGATTTGTCCTTGATCCAATCCAGTCGCTTTTTTGTGTCAGCGCTAGTAAACCCAATTGGGATCGTGATATTATTTTTTTGTTTTTTTATTGTCATGTCTTTGGAATTGCAAAGTTAGTAACCGTGAATATATTGCAAAATATAATTAATTCGGATTGGTTTTGTAAATAGGTCTTTTGGGTAATAAAAAGCCCCGCCAAGGGTTCACGCGGGGCAAATTCTTCCCGTTTTGAGACCAATTTCAGGACCGAGTATCGACACGGTGGTGGCCTCCTGAATACAGCAAACTACCTTGATCTACCACAAAGCAGAAAGGTCTGTTTTTTGCATCCAGAGTACAGCCTCCAAGATTTATTATTGTAGATCCTGAAATGGATGTACCCAAAACGGGATAATCAAAAATCATATTGAAATTTAACGAGTTTTCCGGTAGCTACCCAAGCAGGAAGAAAGCCATTTTAGATTGAGCTGGATTGGGAACGTAGCTGTCCCTCAGTTGCGGCGACCATAACAGCAACGCTGGCATCGCCAGTAACATTTGTGGTTGTCCGAAGCATATCCAAAATTCTATCGACGCCAAGTATCAAGGCAATGCCCTCACTGGGGACATGAATCGCTTCTAAAATGATAACAAGCATTATAATTCCTGCACCCGGAACTGCAGCAGTTCCAATAGACGCAAGTACAGCAGTAAGGACAATGGTGATTTGCGCACCTAATCCAAGTTCCATTCCAAGTGTTTGGGCGATAAAGACTGCCGCAACCGCCTGATACAGTGCCGTTCCATCCATATTAATGGTGGCGCCAAGTGGCAGAACAAAGGAAGATACTTCTTCGGAAACTCCCAATTCATCTTCGCATCGTTCCATCGTAACCGGCAATGTTGCGCCACTAGAACTTGTGGAAAACGCCAATAACTGAGCTGGAGCAATACCTTTATAAAAATCTTTCAATTTCATAGGCGTGAAAAATTTTAAAATGGAAGTATAAGTAACAACCATGTGAATCAAAAGTCCTGCAATTACTGCCAGCATGTAATACCCAAGTGATCCTAATAAATCAATGACATTTGAGATATTGTCCCCGGCAACGGATTGGATGGTGCTAGCAATCAGGGCAAAAACGCCTATGGGCGCCATCAACATAATGACATCCACGAGTTTGATAATTACATCATTCATTCCCTCAAAAACAACCAAAACTGGTTTGGATACATCTTTTGGAACCTGAATGAGACCAATTCCGAGAAAAATTGCAAAGAAAACAATTTGAAGCATATTTCGGTTACTAGATGCTGAATTAAAGAAATTATTCGGAACCATATCGACTAAAGGCTGAAGCGGTCCTCGATTCTTAACCGCTTCTGCGGCTCCTGCTTTTGTGGATGCTGCAGATTGGTATCTTTGCTCAAGCTTTTCCTTTATCTCTATAGGAACTGAATCACCGGGCTTAAGAAGGTTCACTGATACAAGCCCAATCGTGACTGCAATGGCCGTAGTGATAACATAAATTCCAATCGTTTTTCCGCCGATACGAGATAATTTTTTTAAATCAGAAAGTGAAGCCACGCCTGTTATCAAAGAAAATAGTACCAGAGGAACCGCAATCAGTTTCAATAGATTAAGAAAGATTGTGCCGAAGGGCGCTATCCAGTCATTTGTAAAGGATCCCCATCCTTGAACTGCTGCAATAATACCATACGCCAATCCTAAGAGAAGACCGATGATGATTTGCCAGTGGAGTTTCAACTTCATAAGGCGGGGAAGTTAGTGCATTATCAGGTGTTTGCCAAAACAGCAATTCGAATTATTTTTTACGCTTTTCCTTTTCATATGTTTTATAATACGAATCACCCATTTCAGAAAAAAAGGTGAACACTTTATTCTTTTTCCCGGTTTCACTTGATGGGTCAGATTTCTTAATTATGGTCTTTATTCCGGTATCCAGTAAATCTTGAAAATGCGCTAACAAACGTCCAAGCCCCGAAGGAAGGTTTTTATTCATCCAACAACCCCAATGCTGTATTGATATTAGTTGTGGGTTGTTTGCAGGAAAAATTTTCGCAAACATAGAATGTAGTTTTTCCTTCTACTTGAATTTGGGTTTGGGTCCAAGGTGCAAGATTCGATAATGATTTATCATTCGGGTTTTTTAGAATCAATACCCGGTTTGGATTATATTGACTCCGGATTTTTTCGATCGCAATACTGGTTTCTTTTTCTTCCAGATTACCTACGATGACAAATTCAATTGGGTTGCTCGTTTGGAAAAGATACGCTGATAGCAGTTGAGTGAATCCACGTGGAGTAGTAGATATTGATCTAGAAAAAACTTTAAAGATGGATTCTGAATAATCGAGCCATTTAGAATCGCCGGTCATTCGGCCAAGTCTTAATAAACACATTGCAGCCACAGAGTTTCCAGAAGGAATAGCACCATCATAACCGGTTTTTGCTCGGATAATCAATTCTTCATCACCCAATTTTCCAAGGAAAAACCCACCGTTTACTTGGTCCCAAAAATCAGTCACCATTTGCTCAGATAATTCTACAGCTTCTTTTAAAAATCGAGTTTCAAAAGTGGCTTCATATAATTCAATTAATCCCCACGATAAAAATGCATAATCATCAAGATGTCCGGGCAAACCGGCTTTCCCATTTCGAAATCGTTTTAATAAAGTTCCGTCATCATTCCGTATGTTCTTAAGGATAAAGTCCATTGCTTTTTTTGCGCGATTTACATAATCCTGATCACCGAGAACCGTTCCTGCTTTTGCCATTGCCGCAATCATGAGTCCGTTCCAATCCGTTAAAATTTTATCATCTTTTAACGGATGGATACGTTTCTCACGATCATCAAACAAAACACTTCCAGAATAATGAATGAATTCGGTTAACTCTTCTTCTTCCATTGAATAATTGGTTGCAAGAGTCTTCATATCTTTTTGAAGGAAAAGTATGTTTTTATCGGATGGTTTTCTCGTAGCTTCGTCTCGAAAATTCCCTTTTTCAGACATATTAAATAGAGACATAAATTGTTGAGCATCATCCACACCCAAAAGGGTTAGAATTTCATCGGTCCTCCAAACATAAAATTTCCCTTCTACGCCTTCACTATCAGCATCTTCGGCTGAATAAAACCCGCCGTCTTTGTCTGTCATATCTCGCGTGATATAAGTCAAAATTTCACGGACAACTTTTTCATAAAACGGATCCTTTGTTGAGCCGAATGCTTCAAGATATGCCATGGTAAGCATAGCCTGATCGTATAACATTTTTTCAAAATGAGGAACACGCCATTGACTATCGGTTGAGTAGCGATGGAATCCGAAACCTATTTGATCAAAAATGCCTCCTTTTCGCATGGCTTTTAAAGTTTCTTCTGCCATATTTAGTGCATGCGCATTGCCCGAAGTTTTCGCATATCGAATCAGATATATTAAATTGTGAGGCGAAGGGAATTTTGGCGATTTTCCAAACCCACCGTCCTTTGAATCAAACTGTTTTTCAAAATAGGTGTAAGCGCCATCTAGGACTGATTCCTGTAATTCAGGTCCTACAGAAGGTTGATTGTTTTTTTGGATGTATTCTATAATGCGATCTTTAGATGTCAGAATTTCATTTCGTTTATTTTTCCACGCTTCAGCAATGGCAGGAACTACTTGATACATTCCCGGACGTTGACCTCTGCGATCTTTGGGAATATACGTTCCGGCAAAAAATGGTTCTTTATCCGGGGTCATAAAAATTGTCAACGGCCATCCGCCGCCGCCAGTCATTGCTTGGCACACTGCCATGTACACATGATCAACTTCGGGGCGTTCTTCCCGATCAACCTTGATAGAAATAAAATTGTCGTTCAGCAGTTTTGCCACACTATCATCTTCAAAAGATTCATGTTCCATTACATGACACCAGTGACAGGTGGAATAGCCAATGGATAGAAAAATAGGGCGGTCAAGTTCCTTTGCTTTTTTAAATGCTTCTTCGCCCCACGGATACCAATCTACGGGATTATCCGCGTGTTGGAGTAGGTAAGGACTTTGTTCATCGGCAAGTCTATTCATGTGATTTTCTCCTGAAGGATTCGCATTTTTTCCGACATCCGATTGAGAGCAACCAGAAAAAAAAGCAATCCAAAAAAGAAATAAAATATGGTCCCTAATTTTGCTCCGCACTAATGTTGGAATTTGATAAATCATCTATTAATTTAATATTATTCAAATGGATAAACCTTCATTAAAGTATGCTGTAATTGGTGGTCTAGGTCTTTCTTTTTTTGTATTCATGGTTCTGTCTCTGGCTGTTACTCACGAATTCAAAGATTTGAAAGATTCATTCCTAAAATCGTATTATAAAACATATCCGGTTAATGCAACTTGGATTGGGGTTCACGAATATGATGGCTCGTTAACAGATTACAGCCGCAAGGCGTTGGATTCTAGAGCGTCATACTTAAAAAATATAAGTGAACAAATTGAATCTCTAGATTTTTCACGGTTAAACCAAAATGACCACATTGATTATGAAATCTTGCTTGATGCAATTCGTAGTGAACAATTTGAATTATTGGAATTAAAAGAGGCTACGTGGAATCCATTAGTGTATATGGGCGAGTTAGGGTTTGCATTCGAAAGTTTAATTGGGTTTGAGTTTGCATCAGCTTCTGAACGAGCCAATACATTTCTAAGTAGGCTAAATGAAACGCCTAATTTCTTATTTCAGGCTGAAGCACTTCTTGATTCATGTCCCCAAATTCATCTTAACACTGCCATCCGCCAATGCGATGGTGTGATGCAGATGCTGGATAGCGGAATAGATTTATTTCTAGAGGATATTGAATCTGATCTTGCGGTCAAAATAAAAAGTGCGTCAAAAATAGCTTTGGCATCTCTCACTCAGTTTAAAGCATTCCTTGAAAACAAGCTAAAGGAACCACACAAAGATTTCAGACTCGGCTCTGATCTCTACGAACATAAACTTTCGCACATTTTGCGAGAAAATTTATCAGCAAAGACTGTTTTGGAAAAAGCAGAGGAATTTTTGAAAATAACACAAGATGATATGGCTGATTTAGCATTTCCGCTTTATACCGAATGGTTTGGCGAAGAACCCAAAATTGATTCTCATGGAGATAAACAGAAAATGGTCAGGCGCGTACTGGACCGGATTTCAGAAGATCATGTTGGCAGGGAAGAGGTTATGGAAGATGCGCTCGGTACGATTTCTGAACTGACCCAATTTATTCAAGATAAAAATTTGCTCACACTTGATCCAAACAAACCTCTTGAAGTCCGACCGATGCCGGAGTTTCAGCGTGGTGTTTCGGTGGCGAATTTGCAGGCACCCGGACCGCTGGAATCAAATTTGCAGACCTATTACAATGTTTCGCCAGTTCCGGAAGACTGGGATAACGAACGAGTTGAATCTTTTTTGAGAGAGTATAATCATATTTCGGTTACAATTCTTTCTATCCACGAAGCGTTACCTGGTCATTATGTTCAGCTGTATTATGCCAACCGCCATCCGTCTCTTATTCGAGCCGTGTTTAGTAGTGGTGTTATGATTGAATGTTGGGCGCACTACACCGAAGCGATGATGATTGAGGAAGGGCTAGGTGGCGGCGATCCGCGATATGACTTGGTACAGAAAAAATGGCGATTACGAGGAATAGCAAACGCAATTATTGATCAAAAAATTCATGCGGGAAATATGACACGGGAAGAAGCCATGAATTTAATGGTAGCCGAAACATTTCAGGAAGAAGCCGAAGCATCTGCGAAATGGGTAAGAGCACAACTGACATCGGCACAACTTTCTACTTATTTTGTAGGGAGTATGCTGATTGAGGAATTGCGAAAAGATTATCAGCAAAAGCATGGAGACGATTTCAGCCTAAAAACGTTTCATGAAACATTGTTGTCACAGGGTTCCATTCCGGTGCGGTATCTTAGGCAAATCCTGTTGGACTGATGTATCTTTCAGTTCTCTATCCTTTTCGGTTACTAATATATTGAGATTATGACGCACCTGACTTTTATAACCCTTTACCTGCTGGCGCTGATTGGAGTCGGTGCATACAAAGCAGGAAAAATAAAAACACAGGAAGATTTTGCGGTCGCCGGACGATCTTTGACACCGTGGATTCTGGTAGGTACGATGATGGCAACCTGGATGGGAACCGGTTCTATTTTGGGGAATGCCGGTAAAACATACATGACCGGAATGGCGGCCTTGATTTTGCCGATTGGCGGTGTAGTCGGGATTGCGTTTCTGACGCGCATTGCCGGGAAAGTGAGATCTTTCAATAAATTCACGGTCCCTGAAATAATTGGAGACAGATACGGATCAACGGCGCGCCTGTTGAGTGTTGTGGCATTAGTTATGGCGTACATGGTAATTGTGAGTTATCAGTACAATGCCGGCGGTGCGGTGTTGTTTACGGTACTTCAAGATAGCGCCGGAAATCCAATGATCACCGAGGAAACAGGAACGATCATTGCTGCATTGTTCATCATTACATACACGGTTTTGGCCGGACTTGTGAGTGTTGCCTATACTGATGTTGTTAACGGAATTATTATGATGGTTACTTTCCTCATTGCGTTTCCTCTGCTCTGGATCAAAGCCGGCGGCGCGGATGGAATGACCGCATCATTCATTTCAATGGGGAAACCGGAGCATATGCAGTTTTTCGGAGTGTATTCCACGATTGATATTATCAATTTTTGCCTACCGCCATTTCTACTTGTAATGGGCGATGCCAATATGTATCAGCGGTTTTTCGCCAGCAAAAATGCAGAAGGTGCAAAATCTGCAACCACCGTTTTGATTTTTGCAGTCGCAATCATGGAATTGTTAATTATCGCGACAGCTTGGGTTAGCGCGAGTCTGATTCCGGATGCTGAAGTCGGCAAATATGTTCTCATTTATGCGGCACACCAATTATTGCCGACGTTCCTTGGCGCCGTTATGATGACTACCATTGTCGGCATCATTTTATCCACCGCGGATTCGTTTTTACTCGTACCGGCAACGACACTCATGAAGGATGTATATCTTGAGTATATCAATCCAAAAGCAAACCAGAAAAAAATAGTTTTCTTAAGCCGAATGTTAGTATTGGTGCTTGGGATTGTCGCCTATATTGTTTCGTTGGGATTTGCAAAATCCGCCGGATTTTTTGAGCGGGCGCTTTATGCCTACACGATTTACGGAGCGGCGATTACGCCATCGCTCGTGGCTGCGTTGTTTTGGAAAGGCGCCACGAAGGAAGGCGCAGTTGCTTCAATTTTATCGGGGACATTTATCACATTATTATGGAAGGAACTGCCATCACTTTGGACGTGGGTTCCGGCGCATATTTACGGCAGTGTGGATGAAGTGCTTCCAGCGATTAGTGCTTCACTGTTCGCCCTGATTAGTGTGAGTTTGCTGACAAAAAAGAATTAAACCTGCTCCGCGAGCGGCGGATTGTACTTCTGGAATTCACCCGGCGGCGGACCGAGATCACGGCGGTAATATTCAAAAGGTATTTCCATTCCATGCCAATTTTCCACACGATTCACGATCCGGATATCTCCGGTGAAATTTTTTGAAATTCCCGCTTTAACGTGCCCTGTAATAAAACGAATTCCATCTTTTTTCTTTGCCCAATTCAGGTACACGCGCTTCAGCATTTTGGCATAGCCGTGACCTTTATATTTCGATAAAACCACGAAAGCGTATGTATATAGTGTATTGGCTTTCCCAAAATTTTCGTCGAGCCTTGCCCATGGTTCTGAATGTATATCTTCTACAGGAATGCCGATAATATACCCGATAATTTCATTTCGGTATCGTGCAATGAAGGGAAGGGACCCGGGTTTATTGAAATATCGGCAGATGGTTGCTTTTGTCAAAACTGCATGATCGCCGTATTCTTTGGCGAGGTGTTTTGAAATTTCGATGAGCTGGGGAAAATCCTCTTCACCGGCATGGTCGAGCAATTCGATCTGAAATACCCCGGAGGATGCAATAATCCGAGACTTAGATGATCGGGAAATATCAAATGAAAGCTGTTCCATCATACTTGAATTTAAACCTCCGCAGGAAAATTGAAATTCATGTTTTGATATTTAATTTCATTTTCTTTTAATCCTGCTTTGGTTTCGAGGAAAATGAATCTGTAAATTGGTACCACAAAAATGTCTTTTAATTCACAACTTTCAGAACGAGTTAACCAATCGCAGTCAAACCTATGCGTTGGACTTGATATTGCGCCTGAAAATTTTCCAGATGCCGTAGTTGGTTTGTCTGAATTACAGGATCATTGCAAAAAGGTGATTCATGCAACTTCTGAGTTCGCCGCTGCTTATAAACCTAACCTTGCTTTTTTTGAACGGTGGGGAAGTGAAGGTATTCGTTGGCTGGAAGACACATTAAAACTGATTCCTTCAAATGCGATTGTTATCGGAGATGGAAAACGAGGCGATATTGGGAATACGGCAACGCAATATACCAAAAGCCTTTTTGAACATTTTGGGTTTGATGCAGTTACCGTTAATCCATTTATGGGACGTGATGCAATTAAACCTTTTTTATCTGACCCTGGAAAAGGTGCCTTTATCCTTTGCCGAACTTCAAACGATTCCGCTTCAGATTTGCAAAGTTCTGAGGTGATTCAAAAAACGATAGATCTTTCTATGGAAATCAATGAACTAGATAATGTTGGGCTTGTGATTGGTGCAACTGCACCCGAAGAATTAAAATCGATCCGTGATAAAGCACCTGAAATTCCGTTTCTTATTCCGGGCGTTGGCGCTCAGGGAGGCGATTTAGAATCAAGTTTAAAAAACGGAACAAGAAATGGTTTGGCGCTTATTAATGTTTCAAGAGGCATAAGTTTCGCTGGAGATTTAAGTGAACAAGCTATTCACGATGCGGCGGGGAATTATGTGAAAAAAATGAGAGATATCCTTAATGAATCCTGAAAATTTTCTAGCCATTTTCAAAAATACCGGCGCATTGCTGGAAGGTCATTTTGTTCTGTCCTCCGGACGACACAGCCCGAGTTATTTTCAATGTGCAAAGGTGCTTTCGCATCCGGAATATTTAACGCTTTTTTCCGGAACTCTCGCCGATCATTTTAGAGATAGTAAGATTGATTCTGTGATTTCACCGGCAGTCGGCGGAATTGTGCTCGGAACCGAAGTTGGCAGAATTTTGAATAAGCGGACACTTTTTGCCGAGCGAGAAAATGGAAACATGACACTGCGTAGAGGATTTGGTATTGATGAAGGCGAAAATATTTTAGTAGTGGAAGACGTGATTACCACCGGAGGATCGGCTAAGGAAGTGATACATTTGGTTGAAAGTTTAGGCGGGAATGTTTCAGGTGTAGGTATCATTGTAGATCGCAGCGGCGGTACCGTAAAACTTCATGAAAACCAGCATTGTATTGTAGAATTGGAAGCAGTGAGTTATGCACCGGATAATTTGCCGGAGGCGTTAAAGAAAATACCAATAGAAAAACCAGGGAGCAGGAGTTTAAAATGAAAAAACGAATAGGAGTATTAATTATGATGGTTATGATGGCGAATGCAAAAGAACCGGAAGTTGCGGTTATTTCAACAACGTTTGGTGATATGGTGATCGAATTTTTTCCGGAGATTGCACCGAAGCATGTTGAAAGTTTTAAGATTTTAGCGCAAGAAGGCTATTTTAACGGATCAACGTTTCACCGTATTATTCCGGGATTTGTCATTCAGGGTGGAGATCCAAATTCAAAAGATGAGGATAGGACAAAACACGGGCAAGGGGGAAGGGCCGGAAAGTTCTTTGGAATTGGAAATGAAGACGATCCAAATACTTGGTTAATTCCTGAAGAGTTCAATGATCATCCTCACCACAAAGGTGCGCTTTCTATGGCGAGGACAAATGATCCGAATAGTGCAAGCAGTCAGTTTTTCATTTGTGTGGATAATGTGAACCAACTTGATAATAAATACACCGTTTTTGGACAAATTATTCAAGGAATTGAAGTCGCAGATAAAATTGTGGCTGTAGATAGAGACCGGAGAGACAATCCAATCGAAAGGGTGGAAATGACGATCAAAATCATTCAAAAAAAATCTCTTAAGAACGAATGAGACTAAAAACAGGGCTTGCCCTGAGCGGGGGTGGTGCAAGAGGTGCTGCCCATATTGGTGTGTTAAAAGTTCTTCATGAAAACAACATCAAATTTGATTGCATAGCAGGGACGAGTGCCGGTGCACTCATTGGTGCCATGTATGCCGCAACAGAAGATCCGGTATGGGTAGAAGAAAGGTTTAAATCCTTTTTGACCAACAAAGTGTTTAACCAAATGGGCGTTGGCAAAGTGGTACCCAGCACTTTTTCTAATTCCGTTTTTGGGCAATTGGCAAGAAAAATAAAAAATAATCTTGTGATGGTTGTGTCACTCAGGCGTGATTCTATTATAAAAAGGAAACGGTTAGAAGAAGCATTTCGATATCTTGTTCCCGTTAAAACATTTGAAGAACTTAAGGTCCCACTTTTTATAACTGCCACCGAATTGGAAACGATGCAACCTCGAATTTATTCCGAAGGTGATTTGATTGAAGCAATTGTTCGAAGCAGTTCGATTCCTGGTTATGTACAGCCAACTCGAAATTCGGAAGAAATTATAGTGGATGGAAATGCGATATTCCCTATTCCAGTTCAGCCAATAAGAGATCAAGCGGATTTTATTATTGCAGTGGATATCACTCGCAAAACTTCTACAAAAATGAAACGAGTTAATATTTTTGAAATTGTGATGAGGGCCAATCAAGCAACCTATGAGAATCTTGTTAAATATAATAATGCTGAAGCAGATTTCGTAATTCGCCCGCATGTAAAAGATTTACATTGGGCCAGTTTTGATGAAGTTGACGCCTTAGTGGAAAAGGGGAACAATGCAGCTGCAGAAACAGTTGATGAAATTATAAACTTGTTAAATGAAAAATCTTCATGGATTTATAAAATGAAACAATGGGTTGGTCGCAATAATTAAATCATGGTAATTTAAAAGATATTTTAATTGATCTCTATGTGGAATAACCAACAAAAACTCAAAATTATATCGGGTTTGATACTTTTAATCCCGGCAGTTATTCTGGCTCAATTCCAGGATCCTGTTTCGGTTTCAGCTGATGTAAAAGACCCTGCACGTGCCGGCGAGGTTGTTAATATTTCCGTCCAAGCAAAAATGGATGATGAATGGCATATTTATGCACTTTATGATGTTCCGGATGGGCCCATCGCGTCTAGAATTTCCACTTCGGGCGACGGAATCGAAACCAAAGGAAGAGTGATTGAACCTGCACCAATTTTAGAATGGGACGATGGGTTTGAAATGGAAACCCGGTTCCATAGAGGGAATGTAGAATTCACGGTTCCAATTCTACTAAAAGAAGAACTTGCGCAAGGCGAATTGACTGTAACTGTTACGGTAATGTATCAAGTTTGTAATGCTTCGGTGTGCTACCCTCCAAAAGAAGTACACATTCCTGTTACAATTCAGGTTGAAGAAGGTCCAGCTCGGAATGATAGGATTTTTCTCGCTAGCTCCACCACAATAGACCAGAGTGGAAACATTGATTTAGATGCGGCTATTGAAGCAGGATTTTTTCCATTTATTTTATTGGCGCTTTCGATGGGTTTTTTAGCTTTATTAACTCCCTGCGTTTTTCCAATGATTCCCATAACAGTTTCCTTTTTTACAAAGCAAGGAGAAATGGAAGGGGAAAGTCCAATCAAGCAGGCGACGGTTTATACTCTTGGTATTATGGGAACATTTACATTGCTCGGATTAATATTGGCATTTACGCTAGGTGCATCCGGTGCCAATCAATTGGCAGCAAATCCATGGGTTAATTTTTTCATCGCATCGTTATTTATATATTTTGCATTGTCTCTTTTCGGGATGTACGAAATTCAACTTCCCCAAAGTTTTAGCCAATTCACTCTAAAGCAGGAAGGGCGTGGAGGCTATGTAGGCACCTTGTTTATGGCAGTTACATTTACGCTCACTTCTTTTACTTGTACAGTTCAGTTTGTTGGGTTGCTTCTTGTCGCTGCAGCTCAAGGGCAGTGGTTTTGGCCTGGAATTGGGATGATAGTTTTTAGCGGTGCTTTTGCATTACCTTTTTTCTTTTTAGCACTTTTTCCGCAATACCTTGCAAAAATGCCACAATCGGGCTCTTGGTTAAATGCAGTGAAAGTTGTGATGGGATTTTTGGAATTAGCTGCTGCATTTAAATTCCTTAGCAATATGGATCTCGTTTGGGGTTGGGGATTTTTTACACATAAAATGGTACTTGCTTCCTGGGCAATTTTGATGCTTTTCACAGGAATATATTTACTGGGAAAAATTCGTCTTCCTCACGATTCAAAATTGGAAACGATTGGTGTGCCGAGAATGATTTTAAGTTTTATATTTATTACTTTTGCTTTGTATTTAGGCACCGGCTTATTCGGACAAAAAATCCATGGATTGATAAATTCTTATTTACCACCTCCACTGGAGGCGAGTGTTGCTTCCGGAGGTAATGAAAACGGTTTTTCAGCGGTTCATAATCTGGAATGGTATACCGAATTGGAAGATGGCTTGGCCGTGGCTCAAAAAACCGGAAAACCTGTTTTTGTGGACTTTACGGGTTACACCTGTACCAATTGCCGTTGGATGGAAACAAATATTTTTCCTGAGAAAGAAGTTTTAGAACGGTTTGAAAAAATGATTTTAGTACAATTATATACCGATGGCGGACCGAATTACCGAGAACATCAGCAATATGAAATTGACAGGTTTGGTACAGCTGCCTTACCTTTTTATGTGATACTGAGCCCAGAAGATAAGGTGCTTGGTCGTTTTCCGGGAATGTCACGAAATATAGATGATTTTCTCGCATTTTTAGATAAAGGACTTTCCCAATGAAATACCTTTTAGTAGGGTTAATGTTTCTATTATTGATTACGCCGGCTTGCAGCCAAAAAGAAGAAAAGCCCCAAGTAAATACATCAAAAATAGACTCTTATCCACCGCGTCCTGAGGGATCAGTTTTAGCGCCCGATTTTACTTTGTTAAATAGCGTTACCAGGGATTTGGTAAAAATGCAAGATCTGTTAGGTAAAGTTGTTCTTCTGAATTTTTGGGGAACGTGGTGCGGTCCTTGCAAAATAGAAATTCCTGATTTCAATAAATTATATAAAGATCATAGAAAAGATGGGCTTGAAATTGTAGGAGTTACCTTGACCTCTGGATCGGCGAATGACATTGCAACATTCGCCAATGATTGGAATATGGAATACCTTGTACTATCTGATATTACAGGGAATGAAACCCAACAAGTTTCAGGCATGGTTGGTAAAGCTGTCGGACAACAAATTTATGCAGTTCCAACCACATTCTTGATTGATAGAGAAGGATATATCGTCAAGGGGTATATTGGACCCAGAACTCACCAAGAATTCCTTAAAGATATTATACCCTATTTATAATTCTATTATAAACAAAATGAATTCTTTATTAATGAGGATTTTGCTTGTGTGTTGTACGAGTGCAACTTTCCTCAACGCATCTAATGATTATTGGCAGCAGTTTGTGCAGTATAAGATGGATGTTTCTCTCGATATAAATGAGCACACAGTCGGCGGAAAATCCATCATTACTTATACAAATAATTCACCGGATAATATTCAAAACATGTATCTGCATTTACTACCGAACGCATTTCAGGAAGGATCGGTGAAGCATCGTGAATATCTGCAAAAATTTGGACGGTTAGGTAGGGCGGCGAAGTTTATTGAAGGAATGGATTCCTATTTCAGCAAGGTGGTTGTCAGCAATTTTTCTATCATGTTGGAAGGGACAACCTTGTCGGACACTTTTCAAATGGATGATACAATTTTATCATCATCTTTATCTAAACCGCTGAAACCCGGAGAAACGCTGACAATGGAATTTGATTGGGTGCACCATGTGGGTGAACAAGTAGAACGCGCCGGAAGAGTTGATGAACAGTACAACTTTGCGCAATGGTATCCCAAAGTGGTTGTCTATGATGAAAATGGCTGGCATAATATTCCGTTTCATGCAGAAGGAGAGTTCTACGGTGAATTCGGTACGTTTGATGTTACCCTTGATGTTCCGGCGTGGTACACAGTTGGCGCGACGGGAATAGTGACAGATGGAGATCCGGGTTGGCAGAACGTTGCCGTTGATACGTCCGCAGATTTTGAAGATTGGCTCGAAAAATATCAGGAAAACAAAGTGGATATTGATTCAGCAGCACGGAGAACCGTATCCTTTCACGCAGAACAAGTCCACGATTTCGCTTGGATAACTTCACCCAACTTTTTATACGAACATGGTGCTTGGAATGGAATTGATGTTCATGTTTTGTTTAATGAGAAAAATGGCAAAAAGTGGACGAAAAAAGTGACGGCAAGATCGGAACGAGCCTTGGAATGGCTAAGTACAAAATTTGGTATGTATCCCTATCCGCAGGTGACAACGACCGATAGGCTCAAGGGTGGAGGCATGGAATATCCAATGCTGGTTATGAATGGCAGTGAAAGTGAGAGTTTGATCGTACATGAGATTGGGCATATTTGGTTTTACGGAATCATGGGGAACGATGAAGTTTCCGAATCTTGGCTGGATGAAGGATTTACAACCTTTCAAACCGGACAGTATATGATAAATAGATATGGTGCACATGGTTTTGACTTGGATGCATCCAAACGATATAAATCATTTGAGAAAAAACATGGGAAATTCACAAGTTTTTTAGATAGGGCTCAGTGGTCCACAATTCGATTTCAAACCAGTGGGAAAGATGAACCGATCAGCAGAAAATCCTACATGTTCAACAATGGCGGATCCTATCGCTACAATGCCTACACCAAACCCGGACTCATGCTGGTAGAACTCAATTATGTATTAGGGGATTCTCTGTTTTATGCTTCTATGCAGGAATATTTTGATCGGTGGCATCTGAAGCATGTAAATGAAGAACGGTTTATTTCATCTGTGGAAAACATTTCCGGAGAAAAGCTGGATTGGTTTTTTAATCCGTGGCTGCACAACACACGCATCCTTGACTACGGAATTGATTCATGGAGTAAAACAAAGCAGTCTGATGGTTCTTGGAAAGTCGATCTCAATATCGTTAAGCACGGAACGCGGGAAATGCCTCAACTTTTAGAAATTACATTTGCTGATGGATCTGCAAAACGATTGTGGTGGATAAATCATCAATGGCGCAAGGATGATACATTTTTATTTAACGTACAACGTGATCCAAAATCTATCGTACTTGATCCGGATGGAATGACCATTGATGTTGACCGCCGCAATAACTACAGCGGGCGCATGCCCCGCGAATGGCAGTTCGACTGGATCAATACAGGATATAATCCTAGAGACTCCTTTTACGGGCGATGGACCCCAACATTATCCTACCATGAACTTGATGGATACATTCCCGGATTTCGCATGAAGAGAAAGTACGGATACTGGGAATATCTTCAGACGGGTTTGCATTATGCCTCTAAATCGAATCACGTATATTGGTCTTGGAATGTCGACAGAAAACTGGTCCACAGTTTTGCGGGATTTTCATCGTCTTTGCACGCTTTTGATTTTGGCGGTGTCAGCGGTTATGGATTGGAAATGAAAAATCACTTAAACGAAGCATTTGCAGATTTTCTTACGCATGATGCGTCTATCGGATTTTATGTAACTCATGCAATAGACACGATGCGTACCAATCTTTTTGATGTTGGCCAGGTTGTTGTTTTATTTAGTAGATACAATTTTTCAGTTCAGGAATTAGTAAATATCAATGTGGATGTATCCACGACGCCCGGCTCTATTTCTGATTGGTCTTTTACACGTTTTAATGCCATAGCATCAGTAGACTATAGTAGTGGAAAATTTGGTTTTAGAAATAGAATTATTGTGGGGCACATTTCCAGCGAAACAGGGGTGCCTTCTCAGGAACGATATACAATCGAGGGTGCTGGATCGGGTGATTTGTACAGGAAACCATTTTTACGTGATGCAACTTCTTTTTACGGGAATACTCAGTTGAGAGGTCATTATCACTTACCGGGTGACGCAAATCTACGAGGATATTATGGTGAAAATCTTGTGGGTTCTGAATCTGTTATCACGAATTCATTTGAACTATTTTTCAATCCTGGATTGAAAGTAATCAATATTGAATTAGCCGCTTTTATAGATGATGGATGGATTTGGGGGAGCAAGTTTACCCAAGGGGATGGTGGGTTTAAAGGCGACTATTTATTAGATGCAGGTTTAGGTATGAGAATGAAAAAATCTATTTTTGGAAAAGAATTTACAATCAGGATTGATGTACCGTTAATGGTAAAAGATATTAGCAGTGAGAAAAATGGTTATCAGTTTAGGTCAGATAAGTGGTTATTTAGTTTTTCGAAGGGGATTTAAAAAATATATTGAAGGATTTTTCTTTATTATAGCCAATCTTTTTTTATTGTTTCCTGTGATTGAAATCACATATAAATTTAAAATTGGATACTATTTTCTTGCCTCTACAACTGCCGGTTTCACGAGGAATTTGAAAAGCGTAAAAGCTTTTGGATAAGTCGCATTGAAAAGTAAATTCCGTCGCTTGTTACCTCTAACGATTGAGGAAAAGAATACCCATAAACAAATTAATGAGGAAAATGGTACCATGAGAAATATTAAACAGATTACATTTTTTATTACCCTTTTAGCAATTGTTGTAGGTCAGACTAATCGGGACGAGGTTGTTCAGATTACATTTCCTACTGAAGGAGTGACAGTCATGACGGACTCAATTGACGTCACATTTACCCTTGCTAGCTTTTTTGATATTGATTCCGTTGGCTGTCTTGATTGTGATGGATATCTTAAAGTGTATTTAAATGGATATTATAATTCAAGTGTTACTGCCGTAGGACCTGTTCCCATATCAAATCTTTACGAAGGAACATATCAACTTAAACTTGAAGCTGTTGATCCATCCGGAAACAGTTTCAATCCAGCTGCATTTGACACCGTCAATTTCAATGTTGATCTTCCTTCGGTAGATAATTTATGTGTTCCTACCGGTTTTTCTTTAATTGCCGGGGATGCTAGAAACTTTTTGAGCTGGAATAAACCGATTGATGCTTCTTCCGAAAACCCATTTCCTGCATCGCCGGGTTCTGCAGATTATCACACCGGCTCGGCCACTAATGCGGGTTTTACAGAAACGAGTGCTATCAAAGCAGATGCCGGAAGTTCAACAAGCCGTCAATCCGGTTGGATCCGTTTTGATCTCGCGGGAATGGTTCCTTTTGTATCTGTTGATACAATCATTTTTAATTATTATGTGAATGCAACCAATTGGCCATACTGGAATGTTACTCCAATATCGGTTGATCCCTTGTCCGGAGATGCAGGTGCATTGCATGCAGATATTAACACGGGGATCACTGCTACTGAATCCTATTTATACCAGTCAGAATCGGCAACTTTTTCACCGGGGCAATATTCTAATGTGCTAATCAATAGTGCTAATACGGATTTAGCAGCAGCTATTCAACAAGGATATTTTGCAATGGGCATTGTAGATAGAGATGCCTCTGGTACATATCATGTTTATCTTGATGGATGGAATGATGCAAATCCACCTAGTTTAGAAATTCACTGGAGCATTGGAGATTCACGAGGAGTACATCGAGCCGAAGCAATTTCTAATGATATCCCTTATTCTGATAATGAGATTTTTACTTATAAGCAGGCAATGTCACAGAATCTTGATATCTCAGATTATTTAATGGGAATCAAGGAATTTGAACAAGAATCAACACCAAATATGAATTACAATTCCCGAGAGGTTATTGATGGTTGCGGGGATCTACAGAATTATATCATTTATAATAGCGTCGGTACAGTGGTTGACTCAGTTGTAGATACAACTGCCTATATTCATGAGAACCTGACGAATGATGCAGAATATTGTTATTACGTCGTAGCCAATTATACGGGAGGAGAGTCAGACGTTTCAGAAACTCTATGTGCTACGCCAGAAGCGTTTGTTGCCAACCCACCAACGAATATCCGAGGAACAGCTTTGGACGAAGCGGCGTTTCTTGCATGGACAGTTCCCGGCACGCCAAATTATGTTTATTATGAAAGTTTTGATAATGGCATTCCTGCAGATTGGACTATTGTAAATCTAAATGATGACGAATATACATGGGCATCACCTCATGCAAACTCGAATGCAGTACTTTCAGGATTTGGAGATGCACTCTATGCAATTTGCGATTCAGATGATGCACCAAGTGATGTAGCAATGGATGAAGAACTCATTACGGGGTCTTTTAATTTTTCTACTATTGCCACTCCTTATCTATCATTTCTTACATTTTATAATGATCTAACTACTGGTGATAATTCGGACTTTGCTGCAGTGGATGTATCTACGGACGGTGGTACAACATGGACGAATATGTTTACGTGGGATGCTGATATAGGTTCATCTACAGCCCCGAGCAACGAAATAGTAGACTTAACATCTGTAGCTGGTGATTCTAGCAATGTAAAAATTCGGTTTCATTACAACGATAACAATTCTTGGGCTTGGTTTTGGGCAATTGACAATATTATTATTTATGACTCTGACCCTACAGCGGATGCATTTACTTCTCGAGCTACCGATGGCGATTTCCTTCATTATCAGGTCATTTCAAACAACTCGGTTATTGCTGATTCGATTTCAGGGAATAACACAATTGTCACAGGACTCACCAATGGAGTAGCTTACACTTTAGGCGTGACTGCTCTTTATTATCCTTTTTACAAGAGTGATACTATTGAAGTTGTAGTTACTCCAACTTGGATGTACGGCGATATCAGTGGAACAGTTTACGGTCCGGATGGAACCACGGCAATGGACAGCGCGATTGTTTCAGTAGGAAGCAAAAGGGATACGACAGGAACAGACGGCGCGTACTCTATTATGGATCTTGATCCGGGAACATATACAGTAACAGTTTCTCGTAGCGGTTTCGACGGAGAGGTAGCGGATGTAACCGTTATTGCTCAAGAAGCTGCAACAGTTCAGGATTTTACTATTCTTCCTATTTTAGGTAAACCAGCGGCATTAAATGCAGAACCGGGTGATGGTGAAGTTGATCTTACCTGGATGACTCCAGGTGCTTCGTTGCCAGGTGATTGGGTATTTTATCATGATGGAACATTCGAAAATGGTTATGGATCTACATCGGGAGGTGCAGGTCTTGGGACTTTATTTACCCCATCTGGATATCCAGCAACTGTTACCGCTGTTCGTTTTCATGTATCAACTGGTGGAACTCCAACAGATGATATTGAAGTCTATGTATTCGCAGATGATGGTGTAACTGAGTTGAGTGGTCCTTATACGGTTCCCGGTGTTAGCGATGACTTTATAGAAGTTGATATAGATGATTTTACCATTGAATCAGGTGGATTTTTGGTTGCGACTTACAATGTTGGGACTGATGGTCCTTATGTAAGTGTTGATGAAGATAGTTATAACGGTACACTTTATTTTGGTAATGCTACAGGTGGTTGGACAGAAATGGGTGCTGGTTATGGTATTTTTGCAACAGGTAGTCACGAGGCCTTAATTTCGTCTAGTAGTGGCTTAACTGTCATTATTGGGTCAGAATCAATTAGTCGTCCACAAGGGAATCGAAATGAAGCAGTTAGCGGAGAATTTGCCATGCTTTCACACCCGACCAATGATGTGATTAAAGAACTCTACCTAGGATCAAATGGCGAAGAGAATTTGGAAGTTGTATTAAATACACATCCGTCAAATTCCGCTAATTACAGAACAAGTCGTGAAGATAGTCTTGCAGGTTACAACATTTATGAAATTCGTTCTTCAGGCGATACACTTATCGGAAATAATGGGCCTGGAGATACTACATACACTGTAACTGGGCTTGCGAATTATTCAGACTATTGCTACGCTGTGAAAGCCATTTGGGATACAGACGATTTTGACACATTAGAATCAAAGTATTCTGTAGAGGTTTGTGCCAAGCCATACAAACTTGGTGATGTTGATTTTGACAATGATGTAGATATTGTAGATATCCCGACAATTGTTGACTTCGCTTTGGGTACAGATTCTCCAAGCGACGAAGAATTCCGTGCCGCTGATATTAATGATGATCGGATGATCAATATTCAAGATATTGTTATGACAGTAGATATCATTTTTGGAACGTCATCAAGTAGGACAATTGCTTTTGATCCTTCAGCTACAGCCGGTGTGAGTTTGGGGCATTCCAGTGGTGCATTGGCTGTGAATGTTTCTTATGAAAGTATTTCTAGAGGATTCCAATTCACGGTATCTTATGATCCAAATCAACTGACATTTGGAAGTCCTGTTTTGAATGCATCTACAGATGGAATGATGCTACAGCATTTAGATGATGGTGAAGGAAATTATATGGTTGTGGCGCTTGACCTGAATGGTGGTGGGTTAGATATGAAAGATGGTGCTTTTGTAACGCTTCCAATTTCAATGGCTAACGATGCTTCTGCAGGAACAGATGTTGCTTTGAGCAAAGTAATGATATCAGGTCCGGGAGGAATTTCAATTCCTGTTAGAGATGAAGGATCCTCTCTCAAAATAGAGGTGTTGCCGATGGTGTATGCATTGCATCAGAATTATCCAAATCCGTTTAATCCGGTTACGGAAATTCGATTTGATCTACCCGAAACAGCTCCAGTTACTTTGACGGTGTTTAACATCATGGGGAAAGAGGTTCGGACTTTGGTTACCGAAGATCTTAGTGCAGGATTCCATAGTGTATCGTGGAATGGTCTAAATGATGCCGGATCCCCGGTTTCAACGGGAATGTATTTTTATACTATTTCTGCCGGAACATATCATGCCACGAAAAAGATGGTGTTACTCAAGTAATTTAGTAACTGAAATTATCATTTGAAAAGCGGTCTCTTTGAGACCGTTTTTCATTTGGAACCATTTCTATTTTTCAGCATAAAAATGAGCAAACAATTCAAAAGGAAACTATCAATGAAAAAAACTATATTAATTATTTGGTCTATTTTTGTATTAAATGGATCAATTGTATTATCCGCTCAGAATCAATTTCAGCATGTTTTTGCGGATGTTGCTGAAAAAGCGAATCCTGCGGTTGTGACGATTGTTACAGATAAGATTATTAAAATGGATCAATTCCATAAAGAGTTTGAGGATTACTTTGGATGGAACTTCATTCCACCCGGTATGAACAATGGTGAACGCAGGACGAATGCCCTAGGTTCTGGCGTAATCGTTGATTCAGATAAAGGATATCTTCTCACTAATAATCATGTAGTTGCAGATGTTGATGAAATTACGGTTCGATTACTCGATAAAAGAGAATTTCAAGCGAAAGTCATTGGGACAGATCCCGCTTCTGATTTGGCTGTACTTCAAATTGATGCAAAAAATATTACATCTATTCCTTTGGGCAATTCTGATCAGATCCGTGTTGGCGAATGGGTTGTGGCGGTAGGAAGTCCTTTCTCGACTAATCTATCACACACAGTTACAGTTGGAATTGTGAGTGCGCTAGGTAGAAGCAATATCATTGGGAACAACAAATATGAGGATTTTATTCAAACAGATGCCGCAATTAATCCCGGAAATTCTGGAGGTGCGCTCTTGAATTTGGAAGGTGAATTAGTTGGGATAAACACTGCTATTGCTACGGGTGGTATTGAACGGGCAAATCGGGGAGTTGGATTTGCTATTCCTTCTAATATGGTTAAAAATGTTATGAATGATTTGATTGAAAACGGATTTGTACAACGTGCTTGGCTTGGTGTATATATTCAGGATTTGGATGATGCAACTGCTAGAGCGCTTGAAATTGAAACACGAAATGGTGCACTGGTTGGCGATGTAGTGGTAGATAGTCCGGCAGAAAAAGCTGGTATAGAGACAGGAGATGTTATTATTCGGTTTAACAATTTAGATATTCGTGACCCTTCGCATCTAAAAAATGAAGTTTCTTCAAGTGACCCTGAAAAAAAAGTAAATGTCGAAATCCTCAGAAATGGTCGCAATAAATTGTTAAAGGTAATTCTTGAAGAACTTCCGAAAGACAATCTGGTATTGTCCAAATCAAAAACCAAAACGGATGAAACGGGTATAGGGCTCAGGGTTCAGGATATCGATTCGTCATTAAGAGAACGTTATGGAATTGATCGATCTACTAAGGGCGTTGTAGTTACAGGTGTACTTCAAAATAGTTCAGCCTCTCGTGCAGGTATCAAGGCAGGTGATGTGATTACCAGAGTCGGAACTCGAAAAGTGACTAGGGCAAAAGATTTTCAAAAATTTGTTCAAAAAGCTGAAAAAAATCATATGATATTGTTGCATTTGCGATCTGGTGATGTTGCAAGGTTTTTAACGCTTCAATTAGATAAATAAGATAAAATTATTCGATTCTTGAAAGGGTGGCAGATTCTGTCACCCTTTTTTTATTTTTTACGTAGAATGTTTGTTGTGTACCGACACAAAGACCTAACTTTAGCACTTCATTTATTTAGCAGATATGATTAAAAAAGTCAAACCACAGATCGATTTTATAAAGCTCGAGCATCGTATTCTTGAGTATTGGGAAAAGAACGATGTTTTTGGTGAAAGGGTAAAAGCCAATAAAGGAAAACCTAAATGGTCGTTTATTGATGGACCAATTACCGCCAACAACCCGATGGGTGTTCACCATGCCTGGGGTCGTACAATCAAAGATTTGTATAATAGATTTAAGGCTATGCAAGGACATGAGTTGCGATATCAAAATGGTTTTGATTGTCAAGGTCTTTGGGTTGAGGTAGAGGTGGAAAAAGAGTTGGGGTTTACATCCAAGCGCGATATTGAAGAATATGGAATCGAAAAATTTGTAAATCTCTGCAAAGACAGGGTGCGGAAATATTCTAAAATCCAAACTGATCAATCTATCCGCTTGGGATATTGGATGGATTGGGATAATTCATATTTCACAATGTCTGATGAAAACAATTACACTATTTGGGCCTTTCTCAAAAAATTGTTTAACGATGGAAAAATTTATCGCGGAACCGACTCAGTTCCGTGGTCTGGTCGTTCTGGCACATCCTATTCGCAAATGGAAATTATTGAAGGACGTAAACTTGTCGCTCACAAAGCAGTATTTGTTCGTTTCCCAATAAAAAATAAAAATAATGAATATCTGCTTATTTGGACTACAACTCCTTGGACGCTTACTTCAAATGTTGCTGTAGGCATTAACGGAGATCTCGATTATGTAAAGGTGAAAGCATCTGATGGTGCTGTTTATTATTTTGCAAAAGAAAATCTGGAATTCCAACGTCTTGACAAACAGTTCAAAGAAAAAAAACAGTGGATAGAGGGTGTTCCGAAATTGAAAACATTGGCACAAATGTTTAAGGAAAAAGGTGGGTGCGAAGTGTTGGGTTCTATGAAAGGCTCCGAATTAGTCAACTTAGAATATGAAGGTCCTTTTGATAATTTAGAAGTCCAATCTGAACCTGGTGGTTGGCCGTATGTAAATGACAATTTATCAGAATTGACAGCTTCGGCACAGCACCGTGTGATTGATCCGGGTAAGGATAATATTGGGAATGATATAGTCGTGTCAGGTGAAGGAACCGGTTTAGTCCATTTAGCACCGGGATGTGGCGATATTGACCATAAGATCGGAAAAAAATTAGGCTTTGTTAATCTTGCTCCACTGAATGGGGAATCGAAGTTTATTGAAAAGTTTGGTTGGCTTACAGGCAAACTTGCCACCGATCCGGAAACAACCAATGCAATAATCATTGATTTAAAAGATCGTGGATTTCTTTTTCATGTGGAAGATTATCCTCATGTATATCCGCATTGTTGGCGCTCGGGAGATGAACTTGTTTTCCGCCTTGTAGAAGAATGGTATATCAATATGGATTGGCGAAATGATATTAAAAATGTGGTTGATAAAATAAATTGGCATCCTGAATGGGGACAAGAAAGGGAGCATGAATGGCTGGATAATATGGGTGATTGGATGATTTCCAAAAAACGGTTTTGGGGATTGGCATTACCCATTTGGACATTTGAAGATGACTCGTTTTATATTGTGGGTTCTCGAGAAGAATTGAAGGAACTCGCAGTTGAAGGATGGGAAGAATTTGAAGGTAATAGTCCACACCGTCCATGGATAGATAAAGTAAAAATCAAGCATCCGGAATCCGGATTGGTTGGAACGCGAATTGTGGATGTTGGAAATCCTTGGCTTGATGCAGGAATTGTCCCTTTTTCTACGTTAAAATATCTTTCAGATAAACAATATTGGCAAGAATGGTTCCCGGGTGATTTTGTGACTGAATGTTTTCCGGGACAATTTCGAAATTGGTTTTACTCTATGCTAGCCATGTCAGCATTGTTGGAAAAATCTCCACCATTCAAAACTTTGCTGGGGCATGCTTTGGTGAAAGATGAGCATGGAAAAGATATGCATAAAAGTACAGGGAATGCTATTTGGTTTAACGATGCTGCTGAAGAAATTGGTGTTGATGTGATGAGATGGATGTTTATCCGTCAAAATGTGGAAAAAAACTTATTGTTTGGTTATCATAAAGCAGATGACGTTAGAAAAAAACTTCTTACTTTATGGAATTCGTATTCCTTTTTTTGCACGTATGCAGAAGTGGACGGGTTTGATCCTAACGAGGGTAATCTTGAAGATTGTGAATTAACTATCCTAGACAAGTGGATTTTATCTAAACTAAATGTGTTAATCCAGGATGCAGAAAACCACCTTGAAGCATACAAGCATGATAAATATTTAAAGGTAGTTGATGCTTTCATTGAAGATCTTTCAAATTGGTATATTAGAAGAAATAGGCGAAGGTTTTGGAAGACCGAGGATGATTCGGATAAACATGCTGCTTACCATACACTGTATGAAGTGTTGCTAACACTAACAAAATTACTTGCCCCGGGTTTACCATTTGTTGCAGAAGAAATGTATCAAAATTTGACCACCGGACGCAAAAATTCCCTCATGAGTGTTCATTTATGTGACTTCCCTAAATCTGACTCAAATTTGATTGATGAGATCTTAATGCTTGAGGTGAATTCTATAAGAAAAATTGTGGAACTTGGGCGCTTCGCTCGAAATAAATCTTACATCAAGATTCGACAACCGTTGAGGTCGCTTAAATTTCATACTGAAGATAAAAATCTAATTCAATTCATAAAAACTCATAGCGATGTCATCATGGACGAATTGAATGTTAAATCAATCGAAAATGTTTCTGATTCGGCCACATTAATATCATGGAAGTTGAAACCAAACTTACCTGTTCTTGGGAAAAAACATGGAAAAGAATTGAATGAAATTCGAAAGACTTTGTTAATAGCGAATCCACAGGAGGTAATGACCACCTTAGAAGATGATGGAGAATATGTTATAAAAGTGGGGAATGATTCCATTGCATTGACTCGAGAGGATATATTAACCGAAGTTGAATCTGTTAAAGGGTTTTCAGCTGCAAATGATAGCGGTATCACCGTAGGGCTTACGACTGAATTAGATAAAAATTTAATTCAAGAAGGCATTGTAAGAGATGTAATTAGACAAGTGCAAATAATGCGAAAAAATGCTAAATTTCAGGTCGAAGATCGAATAAAAATATATGGAGTAATCGATGGTGATGTTGGAGATGCGGTAGAAGCATTCAAACAATATTTTTTGAATGAAACACTTACTGAAAAATTTGAAAATGAATTTAAACCGGGTGAATACAAAGAGACATTTACCATTAGAAAACAAAAAATGACATTAGGTATCGAACGGGAACAGAATTGAAAGGAAAAACAATGCCAAAAAAATACTCAAAAACGCACATAAAAAAATTCAGACAGACAATCCTTGATAAAATGGATGATATTGTTGAAGATGTAGATGACATAAGGGACGGAATTCGTGGAGGCACTGCTGCATCTAGGGGTGCTACTCCCGATTCTGTGTATGGTGTTCACATGGCGGATGCCGGATCAGATTCTCATGAGCGAGAAAAAAATTATCTACTTATGAATCGGGAAAGTGATTATTACAAAAATTTGGGAGCAGCGTTGGATAGAATTGAATCTGGTGATTACGGTGTTTGCGTTATTTGCGAAGAACTGATACCGGTTGATAGGTTATTAGAAGTACCGAATGCGACCAAATGTGTTGAATGCAAAGAAGAAGACAAAATAAATAATTCATGAAAATATTTGGGTTAAGCGCCTTTATTGTGATCTTAGACCAGGTTACGAAGGTGCTGACTCGTAGCCTGATGGATTTCGGCGATTCTATCCCCGTCATCAAAAATTTCTTTCATATCACACACATTACTAATGATGGCATGGCATTTGGGATTGATATGCCTTTTGGCTCTTATCTCTTGCCTATTATAACTGCTGGTCTCATCCTTTTCCTCATAAAGATGATTTTGGATGCACAAGAAAATTCAATTGTGTATCAAGCAGGTCTCGGACTGATTTTAGGTGGGGCAATTGGGAATTTTATTGATCGGATTCTTTTTGGCAAAGTAACAGACTTTCTTCACTTCATGGTTGGCGATTGGGAATGGTATATTTTTAACATCGCTGATTCGGGCGTATCAGTCGGATTCGCATTGGTTCTGTATTTCACCTTTTTCATTCAACCGAAAACTAATCCTCAATCGTGACCTCATTTAGTTTTACGGTGGGTGAAACTGATACCAATCGATTGGACAAATATTTGTCCAAAGCAATTCAGGATTTTTCCCGCACTCAGATACAACACGCAATCCGAGAAGGAAACGCTTTAGTGAACGGGCGAGTTCAAAAAGTGAGTTTTGTTCTTTCTGGCGGCGAAGATGTAGAATTATCAATAAACCCTACAGACAATGAGGCAGATTCCGTCGTACCGGAAAATATTCCTCTAAGTATTTTATTTGAAGACGACTTTATCATTGTGATCAATAAACCTGCTGGTCTGGTAGTGCATCCGGGTGCAGGACATCCAAACGGAACTCTTGCAAATGGGCTTGCGTTTCATTATAAAAATTTATCAAAAATCAATGGCGGGCTTCGTCCGGGAATAGTGCACAGATTAGATAAAGAAACATCAGGCGCAATGGTTGTGGCAAAAACAGACCCAGTTCACCAAAATCTTGGAAAACAATTTGAGGATAGAAGTGTTGAAAAAGAATATATTGGAATTGCGTGGGGTAAATGGGAAGGAACCGGCACAATTGAAAAAGCAATTAAAAGAAGCAGGAAAGATCGGACAAAGTATGAAGTTCAGGATTCCGGTCGTACTGCCAAAACGGATTATAAAGTTTCGGTATCAAATAAAGTGATGAGTATTGTTCATTTTTTTCCAAAAACAGGCCGAACGCATCAGATTCGTGTTCATTCTGAGTTCGAAGGTCATCCGATAGTGGGTGATGTTAAATACAGTGGCGGAAAAAACAGAGCAAAAGGATTTACACCTGAAACCCAGAAAAAAATTGATACGTTATTTAAGCTCGTACATCGTCATCTACTTCATGCAAAAAAACTTGTGTTTTTGCACCCGGACTCAGGTGAAAAAGTATTTTTTGAGGCACCAATCCCTGACGATATGATAAAAGTGATGGAAACAGTAAACCAATTAAATGGAAAAGAATTTATTAACTGAATTACAGGAATATTTTGAATATCTGGAAAAAGAAAAAGGATATTCGAATCATACTATTTCATCATATAAAAATGATTTGAAAGTGCAATTCTTTGGATTCCTGAAGGAAACCTATACTAGCGAAATGCCAAGTCTTTCTGATATCGATAGATCGGTCATTCGGGAATTTCTAGGAAAGGAAATTGGGTTGAAAAAATCCAGCAGAACGGTTGCACGCCGCCTTGCGTCTATCAAATCTTTTTTCAAATATCTCATTATTCGAGGAATAGTCAAAAATAATCCGGCATCGTATGTGAAGACACCAAAGCTTCCCAAGCCGCTCCCCAATTATGTTGATCAATTCAATATATCTGCATTAATGGATGCTCCGGATTGCTCTTCTGAAAAAGGGCTACGAGATCGCGCAATTATGGAACTCTTTTACAGTACGGGAATTCGATTGAATGAACTTATTCAATTGAATCTTGAACACATTCAGATTTTAACCAAAAATAAATTCCTCGTAAAAGTTTTTGGAAAAGGTGGGAAAGAACGGTTGATTCCATTAGGAAAAACTGCGAAATTGTCTCTTGATAATTACCTAAAAATACGAAATTTGTCTTTTGAAATAGCAATGCAAACTATCCCATTATTTGTAAGTACAGAAATGAAACGAATTTCGAGAAGAACTGTGCAGAACCGAATCTCAACTTATATTAAACAGGTATCCGCAGGATCAGGAATTGGTCCACATACTTTACGTCATACATTCGCAACTCATTTGTTAGATAATGGTGCAGACATACGGTCCATCAAAGATTTATTGGGGCATAGTAGCCTTTCAACAACACAGGTTTACACACATTTAAAACCGGAAACATTGAAAAAAATATATGAACAAGCACATCCACATGGTGGTAAATAGGAACACAAGGATGGATTTAACTTATTTGGGATTAGCAGATATAGGAACCATTAAAAGGAACCTTTCAGTAGAAGTTTTGATTGAAGAAGCCATTTTGAATGGTGAAGGAAAACTTGGGACACGAGGTGAATTAATGGTGGATACCGGCGAATATACCGGCAGGAGTCCAAATGATAAATATTTTGTTAAAGAGGATTATTCGGGAAACAATATATGGTGGGGGTCTGTGAATCGACCAACTGATTCTGCTGTTTTTGAGACATTATATCAAAAGGTTATAGACTATTATGAAGCAAATCATGATGATAGAGGTGTCTATATTTTTGATGGCTTTAGTGGTGCAGATGAAGATCAATGTTTAAATGTACGGATTTTGGCGAAAAAAGCTTGGCAAGCCATTTTTGTGAATAACATGTTTATTCGTCCTCAAATTGAAAAACTGGATGGGTTCAAACCTGATTTTACAATCATTAACGCTTCTGAAGTGTTGGATAAAGATTTTAAAAAGCACGGTCACAATTCTGAAACATTTATCATTTTTAATTTGGAGAAACGGGTTGCAATTATTGGTGGAACGGAATACGGTGGTGAAATGAAAAAAGGAATTTTTTCCGTCATGCATTATTATTTACCACTAAAAGGAATTTTATCTATGCACTGTTCGGCAAACGTGGATAAAAATGGTAAAAATACCGCTCTCTATTTTGGGCTGTCCGGAACAGGAAAAACAACATTGAGTACAGATGAACTACGGCCTCTCATTGGTGATGATGAACATGGATGGTCTGACAATGGCATTTTCAATTTAGAAGGTGGGTGTTATGCAAAAGCCATAAACCTAAACCCTGAATATGAGCCGGGGATTTACAATGCGATTCGTCATGGTGCATTGGCAGAAAATGTTGTCTTTGATCCGTATTCAAGAGAAATTAATTATTTTGATAGTTCAAAAACAGAAAACACAAGAATTTGTTATCCGATTCATTTTATTGAAAATAGCGTAGCGTCTGATGGACACCCAAGCGTCTCTGATCATCCGGAGATGATTATTTTCCTCACTTGTGATGCTTACGGAGTTATTCCGCCTGTGGCAAAACTCACTCCTGAACAAGCGATGTATCATTTTATTAGTGGTTACACTGCCAAGGTTGCAGGAACAGAGCGGGGCGTTACCGAACCGATTGCTACATTTTCACCATGTTATGGAGGACCGTTTTTAACATTACATCCTATCAAATACGCAGAATTGCTTCGTGAAAAAATGAACGAGCATGATGTACCCGTTTATCTCGTCAATACCGGATGGATTGGTGCTAACGCGAATTCTGGTGCGGACAGAATCAGTCTCCCGGTGACACGATCTATTATTCACGCCATTTTGGATGGGACAATAGAAAATGCAAATTTTGAAAATGATCCATATTTTGGGTTTCAGATCCCGACAACACTTGGAGAAATCGACCCGGAAATATTGAGTCCTGAAAAATCATGGAAAAATATCGATGAATATCATGCAACAGCTAAAGATCTAGTTGAGAAATTCAGGAAAAATTTTGATCAATATAATTTAACAGATCCCGCTTTATTAAAAGCAGGACCAACCTTAAACACCCTTGCTGAATTGGAGAAAATATGAATATAGAATTCACGGCACGTCATTTCCATGCACCAGATGATGTTAGAAATTATGCAGAGGAAAAAGTGCAAAAAATTACAACAATATTTGATCGGGCAATTAATTGTCAGATAATTCTTGAGCATGAACATAATGAGTATTCTACAGAATTGAATCTCTTAATGCCCCAGTTCAAGTTAAATGTAAAAGAGACTTCGAGTAATGTTTCAGAGTCAATTGATAGGGCGGTTGAAAAAATGTTAGTGCGAGTTAAAAAAGCAAAAGGAAAAATGTTTTCGCATTGATATTCGCATTTAGACTACAATTTGGAGCGTGAGGTAAACAGAAAGTAACTTCCCACGCATTAATCAAAAGGAAAAGTATGAGTTCATATTTATTTACATCGGAATCTGTAACAGAAGGGCATCCTGATAAAGTATGTGATGCCATTTCGGATTCAATTTTAGATACACTTTTAAAGCAAGATCCATCTTCGCGAGTTGCATGCGAAACATTGGTCAGCAGAGGTCTTGTGGTTGTAACCGGTGAAATCACAACCAACGGTTACGCCGAAGTAGAGCACATTGTTAAAGATACGCTTAAAGAAATCGGATATACGTCGAATGAAAGTGGAATGCACAACGAAGAAGCAAAAATTTTGACATTTATCCATCCACAGAGTAATGAAATTTCTCAAGGCGTTGACGATTACGATGGGCATGAACAGGGCGCAGGTGATCAAGGTCTCATGTTTGGATATGCTTGTACAGAGACAAAAGAACTGATGCCCATGCCAATTCAGATTGCTCATAGATTAACTGAAAAATTGGCTGAGGTTCGGAAGAATGGTACACTACCTTGGCTGAAGCCGGATGGGAAATCGCAAGTATCTATCCGCTATGAAGATGAGAAACCTGTAGCAATTGAGCAAGTGGTGATTGCTGCTCAACACAAGGATATGTTAGAGGAATTTGGGGATGTAAAAACTGAGTTATCTTTTGTAAACAAAGAAATAATTGAGCATGTCATTGAGCCCGTTCTCAAAAAATTCAATCTGCCTTATCAGAATTCACATATTGTAAACGGAACCGGTCGATTCGTTGAAGGAGGACCTGCAGCTGATGCGGGATTAACCGGGCGGAAAATCATTGTTGATACTTATGGAGGTTACGCACCTCATGGTGGCGGTGCTTTCTCTGGAAAAGATCCATCGAAAGTGGATCGATCCGGCGCATATATGGCGAGATACATTGCAAAAAATGTCGTTGCTGCAGGATTTGCAGAGAAATGTGAAGTACAATTTTCTTATGGGATTGGTGTTGCGGAACCTACATCATTTTATGTGCGTACTTTTGGCACAGGAACCATTCCTGATGAAAAATTAACCAAGATTTGTTCAGAAGTTTTTCCGCTGAAACCGGGATACATTATTGAACATTTAAAACTTAAAGCACCACGCTATCTTCAAACATCAGCTTATGGGCATTTTGGTCGAGAAGATGACAACTTTACTTGGGAGAAAGTTGATATGGTAGATGAACTAAAATCGGCAGTGGACGAAAGGAATTAATTATGGCGGAAGTAGAAATGACAAGTGAAGAGAATCTTTCTTATAAAGTAAAAGATATTTCTTTGGCCGATTGGGGCCGTAAAGAAATCACTCTTGCCGAAGCTGAAATGCCCGGTTTAATTGCAATCCGAAAAGAATACGGTCCATCCAAACCGTTAGATGGCGCACGCATTGCTGGTTGTTTGCATATGACAATCCAAACTGCGGTTTTAATTGAAACTTTGGTTGAACTTGGCGCCGATGTGTCTTGGTCTTCCTGCAACATTTTTTCGACGCAAGATCACGCCGCCGCGGCCATCGCAGCCACTGGGGTACCCGTATTTGCTTGGAAAGGAATGACAGAAGAGGAATTTAACTGGTGCATCGAACAAACATTATTTGCCTTTGAAGGTGGCAAACCGCTCAATTTGATTCTGGATGATGGCGGAGATTTGACCAATATGGCGTTGGATGAATTTCCAGAGTTAGTGGATGGAATAAACGGATTGTCTGAAGAAACAACCACTGGTGTTCATCGACTTCAGGAACGCGTGAAAAACGGAACGTTGCCCATGCCCGCGATTAATGTGAATGATTCTGTAACCAAATCAAAATTTGACAATAAGTATGGTTGTAAAGAATCTTTGGTGGATGCAATCCGTCGTTCCACCGATGTAATGCTTGCCGGAAAAGTAGCTATCGTTGCCGGATATGGCGATGTTGGGAAAGGATCCGCGGCATCTCTGCGTGGTGCCGGCGCAAGAGTCATCATAACAGAAATTGATCCTATTTGCGCGTTACAGGCCTCGATGGATGGATTCTCCGTTAAACGAATGGAAACTGCGATTCCTGAAGCGGACATTGTCGTGACGGCCACGGGGAATAAAGACATTATAGAAGGCAGCCATTTTGAAGCGATGAAGGATAAAACCATTGTTTGCAATATCGGGCATTTTGATAATGAAATTGATATCGCATGGCTGAATGAAAACCACGGCGACACCAAGGATACGATTAAGCCTCAAGTGGATAAATATACCATCAATGGAAAAGATGTGATTGTTTTGGCGGAAGGCCGTTTGGTTAACCTCGGCTGTGCTACCGGACATCCATCCTTTGTAATGAGCAATTCTTTTTCTAATCAAACATTGGCGCAAATTGAATTATGGACAAATCGTGAACAATATGGAAATGAAGTGTACGTGTTACCAAAACATTTGGATGAGAAAGTGGCAGCACTTCATTTGGATAAACTTGGAGTAGAACTGACGGAATTGAGAAAAGACCAAGCTGATTATATTGGCGTCCCTGAAAAAGGACCGTTCAAATCCGACGAATATCGGTATTAAATATCAGAATTATTACCAGTGAAAAATCCCCGTCTTTGCGCGGGGATTTTTTTGTGGAATTGCTCCCTAAATTAGAGTCAATTTCTCTTGGCTCTATAGGCAGAACCATACAAGCAAACTATGGATAATCCGAGGCAATCCAATAGCACATTAAAATGCAAGTTGTCCAGATGGAGTTTTCTGGCAATTTTGATTTGTGCGCCCAGTTGTGACTTTCAAAGTCCATCTGAATTCAAGACACCAACATGGTTTGTTGATCTCGCTTTTCCACTTATTCAGCAAAAATATTCGCTCGATGGGATGATTGACAGTACGCTTATTTTTCCTCACGATTCAACAGGTATGCAACTCGTTTTTGATTCCACATTGGCTCCTACTTCGATGGATGCTAATTACCTCCAGCAAAAAGTTAATGCTAATGAATCGGTAAGTGAATCCCAAACTGCCCCGGATATGAGTGCAATCACTATTGATACCACCATTAATATCTCTATTCCAATTGCTTCAGCGGGTTTGTATAATAATTCGATTCCTCCTGTTTTGGTAAATTTCCCAAATGCGAGTAATCAAGATATTGACAGTTCTATTTGGAACCCGCTCGCTCGAGCCTTCGCAATTCCTTCGGAAAACCAATCCGTTTCTATTCCTATCCCAATTGACGAAAGTTTGTTGCCTGAATTTGTAACTTCGGTTGATGGCTTTGTAGTCCGAAGTGATTCAAATTCGGACAGCAGTTATTACCAATCAACATTGTTGAACAATGGAATACCAACCAATGTCATTAATGCTGAATTTTTACTTCTTACAGGAAGTGCTTCCACGCCGGATACGCTTGCGAATCATCCGGCTTCAGCGATTGCTAAAGACTTACAAGATCTGCAAAATACGTTGATCGGGGACAGTCTTATGTCCAATGCAATCACCATGAAAATGAATTTCGGAATTGCTGAAACCACGGGTGGAACGGTTACAATTATTTCCGGGGATTCTGTCCAGATAAATGTGCAGATATCTTTAAAAATCACCGCATTTGATTCCGCCCGTGTTCAGATGTCAGACTATGCACTTATTGACAGCACTATTGGAGTGCCATTTCAGGAGGACGAAGATTCGTCGGGAGTTTCTATATATGGTGGAGTATTTGCTTCACCAGATAATATTTTAATAAATCATATCAATATCACTGATTTGCAAAGCACGTATCCTTTTGATATGGGCTTTTTTTTGAAATTCGAAAATTTTGTTTCTGCAGACGGCACTGATTCCGTTAAAATTGATACAGTTTTAAATTCATCCCTTGCAGCTATCACTGAAAATAAAAAAATTGATGGATGGAGTTTTGTAAATCCCAAAGGGGATTCTGTCGCACTAGACAGTATGACGATTAAATTGCAAGCATCTATCACCGCACAGGCTGCTTCCATTCCATTAGACGGGTCTCAATTGGGCGCGCTCACGATGGGAATTACGGTTGATCAGTTAAATTTTTCAAGTATTGATGCAAACATTTTGATGCCTTTGCCATCCTCAAATGAAAAAATAGATAATATGCCATCCGGTTTTGAAGGAATGGCATTTACGGATGTAAAAATAGAATTTGAAATAATGAATTCGATTCAACTTCCAATAGATTTGGATTTAGATATGAAAGGAGTACCTGAGTTCGGTGATTCAGTCATCGTTGAAGTAAGAAGTTCGATTGATACAACAGGCATTTCACTTTATGATTCTTCAAAAACTTTAATCCAACTTCATAGGGATGGTACTACGACGTATTATTTTGCACAGCCGACAGATTCTATCCCAAATGATTCAGTGGTTACACCGGTTGCAACGGGGAAAAATACGATTGTTGATCTATTAAGCTCAAATCCTCAAACTATGATCATTAAATCAATGGCATCCATCAACGGTCGAGGTCAGATCACCACAACCGGCGCTATCAAACTTGGCTATAGATTGATAGCACCATTTAGAGTAACTATGGAACCCATGACTTTTATTTCGGCTAATGAGTCTCCTATTGAAGAAATGGATCATGATACTCGAAACAGAATTCGCAACTCACTGTTTGGTGCAAGTTTGGTTACACAAGTGACCAACCAACTTCCAGTTGGTGGACAGATAAATGTTTTGCTTTCCAATCAGACATATTTCCCACTAGATACAACTGTGGGAATGCTTGCTGTGTTTAGAGATTCAATGGTGTCACAAAAAGGTTGGAATGCTACTGATGAAATTTATGCAGTCACAAATTGTGGCGCACTTAGTCCCGCAATAGACAGCATTCATATTTTCAATGTTTTAACCGATTGGTCAGAATGTGTGGATGGTCTGCTTTATCTTGTTAAAAGTACTGGTTCAGGAACAGACACACTTATATCATACATTGACACACTGATGACTGTTATTCTTCCGGATCCTACTTCTTTGTACAACGCTTCAGATTCTTCCGGTGTCTCAGGTTCAGTAAAAGAGCCGGGAACTATCACGTATTCCAGTATCATCGATACTACAAGAATCCGATTAATTACGGATCCTGGGAATCATTACACCGCATCGCGATTTAAATTAAATGGAACCGGCACCAATGAAGTATATCTTTCTAAAACGGATTATATCGAGATAAATGCCATGATGACAGTTCGTCTAAGCAGTACAGGTTTGGATGCACCTGCTTCAAATGAATTGGTAATTACCAGTCCAAATGGAGGAGAAACACTTCCAAAAAATCAGCAAACACAAATAACCTGGAAATCTTATGGCGACGCTGTGACTACAATTGATATTTCTTATGCTAAAGGAACCAATCCTGATATTTCGGATGACGCTCAGTGGGTTTTAATCGCTACAGATGAAGCAAACGACGGATCTTACGATTGGACTCCAGAAAACTCATCGGGTATCAACGATCAATTACTTCTTTCATCGCAAAAAGATAGTCTTAGAATACGCATCATGGATTCTGGGGGCACAATTAACGATATCAATGGCTGGTATTTTAGTATTTCCGGAAATGTAAGCAGGCCATCGGGCAAAGGTGCCGGTATTCTTATGGGAGGATCCTCGCAAACCATCCCGACTTCAGGAATTGATCCAAGGAATATTCGCGGAATGCTTCGATGACCAATAAATTCCTGATATTCGTTGTGGGTTTTGGCTTGGTTTTAGGGCAAGCAAAGCGGGATCCACGAGCTGTTGCCTTAGTAGGATCTTATACGACCATTGCCGATGGAATATTTTCTGTTGGATACAATCCAGCATTGTTAGCTTACCAAAAAGATAAACCATTTCAGCTTCAAGTTTTTGGAACTGATTTTGGTTTTGCCGGGAATTATATTTCTTTAGAAAATTTAAATGCATTAAGTGGTGATACCATCCAACAAAACCAGAAGGACCAGTTGTTCCGATATCTCGATAACGCAGGTGGGCTCACCTTTTTTACAGATGTGCACTTACCATTACCATTAATGAATTATTCATCCGGGAATATGGCTATTACAACGAATATGATGATTATGGGAGATTTTAAAATTCCGACAGGACTTTTACGATTTATCCTCGAAGGTAATGCCAATAATCCTTCGATTGATATGACAATGAAATATGAAGTAATGGGAGTCAACGAATTCGGGTTTTCATTTGCGGTACCATTTGATGCTTTTTCTTTTGGAGTTACGGCAAAATATTTACAAGGCTTGTTTTACCTCGGCGTAGATCCTGATTCCAGTAAGGCGAGCCTCGAGACAAGCGTTTTAGCTATGTATGGTTCCGGGAGTTATCTTTTGAGACAAGGAATCGGTGGAAGCGGATTAGGTCTTGATCTGGGATTTATCACGAGCGAAGTCAACGGCTGGAGGGTAGGTTTATCTGTTATTAATGCAGTTGGGAGTATTACTTGGAATAAACCCAGTATTATGAAGGATATTTTAGCAGGTTCCGATAATATTTACGGGAATGAAGATGATTTGTTTCATTTCACTTGGGGTGGGGAAATTTTAAATGATAGCATGGCCATTAAATATACCTACAATATTGATTCGATAAGTGCTACAAGTTTGAGTTCAGACTCACTATTTACCAGCGAATCAAAATTGGTAAAAAACATAGATGCTGACGGAAAGCTCAAGGATTTTATCATAAATTATCCGGCTACTTTTAGAATTGGCGTATCAAAACGTACGGATGATTATATCATTTCATCTGATTTGGTTGCAGGATTTGAAGATCGTTTCTTCGCACATCAGGGCTGGCGATGGTCAGTAGGTCTTGAATTACATCGTTTTCCGGCGGTTCCCCTTAGAATTGGTTTTGCTTGGGGTGGCTCAGATTTGTTAGAATTAGGGCTGGGATTCGGTATTCATAAGGGTCCCATCATGTTTGATATGGGTTTTGCCTTTAGGAATGGACTTTGGATTCATACTATGAAAGGGTTCAATCTTTCAACGGGACTTACAATTACCGGCTTTGGAGGGCGGTCTTCTGTAAAAGAAACACTATCAGGACCAGCGCCACCGGTGGAAGAACAAGAAGATAAACCATTAGATGGAAGTGAAGATGCATCTGAAGAGCCCAGCGTATCAGAAGAGTCACTTCCTAACGAGCAAGAGTAACCCGATTCCACCGGCACAAAATACTATATTACCAAGCCAAGCAGCAGTTAAAGGGTTCATCATTCCTTTATACCCGAGTGAAAGTCCAAACTTGATAAAGGCGTAATATACAAAAATCACCAAAATCCCCATACCGGCACCAAAAGTAAGCCCACCCTTTGGTCTCATAGTTACAAGCGGAATTCCAAATAGAACAATGATCAAGTTTGTGAATGCAAAAGACACTTTAAAATTGCGGTCAACTTCCCAACGTCGTGTATTAACACCATTTTCATTTAATTTTTCTATCCGTGTGCTGAGTTCATCAAAATTCATTTCTTCTGTCGATTTAGATTTCTGAAGAATATCTTGAGGAGTAACATCTAAAAATATCGTGGTATCCTGTTTTGAGATAACCACGCTTTTTTCTTGCCCTGAACCGTCAAATTCCCTTAAGGAATAAGATGCAATATTCCACGTGTGTGACGAATCATTCCAAGTCATAGATTTTGCATCTATCCTTGTTCGGACGATTGCATCTTCTAACACAAAAAAGGATACACCTTCCGCTTTATATAAGTTGACTTGATATTTTTCTATTGCAATATGAACCCGTTCTTTCTTTTGAAGAAATATATTATGCATGACACTTTTTTTCCTCTTTTTACTGCGGGATGTCATGTATTCTTTTTCGATATTGAAACGTTTTTCATGCCCACGGCTAACAATTCCATTATCAAATTGGAAGGACAGAATACTTATAAAAAATGCCACGATAAGAATGGGTAAAGCAATCCTGTACAAACTAATCCCCGATGATTTCATTGCAATTAATTCGTTACGCTGAGCGATTGTTCCAACGCTAAAGACAGAAGAAATTAGCATAGACATCGGCAAACCGATATTAACATACCACGGAAGCGAATTGAGATAGTAGTTTACTACAATTGAAATGGGAACTTTATTATCAATAAACTTGTCCATATTTTCTATGACATCCACAACAAGGATCAGCAGAACGAATCCTATAAGTGTTAAACATAGAATGGTTAGGAACTGACGCATGAGATATATATCTAGTTTTTTCATAAGACAGAATTTAAGGGATGTATGGCGTGAGCGTGCGTATATTTTGAATTCAATTTGAAAGGAAAATATTGAGTGGAACCTGAAAACTTGACATTGCTTGAACGCATAGAAGGCTTGACAGTTTCATTGGTTGAACTAGTCTGGGGAATGCCATTAATAATCCTGCTTGTTGGAGGCGGCTTCTATTTTATGCTGTACAGCAGATTTATTCCGTTTCGTCATTTTGGCCACGGGATTGCGATATTAACCGGGAAATATGATGATCCAAATGATCCCGGGCAAATAAGTCATTTTCAGGCACTTTCGAGCGCTTTAGCAAGTACAGTAGGCATGGGAAATATCGGTGGAGTCGCGATTGCAATTCATACAGGTGGGCCGGGTGCTATTTTTTGGATGTGGGTGAGCGCCATTGTCGGGATGGCAACCAAGTATTTTACGTGTACGTTGTCCATCATGTACCGCGGAAAAGATGATAGAGGAGAAATTCAAGGTGGGCCGATGTATGTAATCGAAGAAGGACTTGGGAAATCCTACAAACCGCTTGCTATTCTTTTCAGTGTCGCGGGGCTAATTGGTTGTTTAGTGTTGTTCCAGGCGAATCAGCTTGCCCAGCTCGTTCGAGATTTGGTATATGTTCCAAATGGGTTTTTTTCAGAAAGTGCTTTGACGGGTGACCTCACTACTGGAATCCTTGCAGCTGGTATGGTTTCTATGGTGATTTTTGGCGGAATAAAAAGAATCGGACTGGTTGCTTCAAGATTAGTTCCATTTATGGTTGCCATATATCTTGTGGCAGCTTTACTGGTGCTTATCCAAAACTTAGGTGAAGTACCTGTGATATTTTCCTCCATCCTGAAAGATGCGTTTACGGGTGACGCGATTTTGGGTGGTTCGCTAGGCGCGATTATTATAGTTGGAATTCGACGAGCAGCATTTTCAAATGAAGCTGGGATCGGTACCGAAGCTATGGCGCATGGAGCAGCCAAAACCAAAGAGCCGGTTAGAGAAGGATTGGTGGCAATGATCGGACCTTTTATTGATACCATCGTCGTTTGCTCTATCACAGCATTTGTGATTTTAGTGTCTGGTGTGCACGCTTCTGATGCAAATGGTGTTACGCTCACCGCTATGGCATTTAAATCAGAATTAGGAGGATTGGGAGAAGGAATGCTCGTTTTGGCAGTATTGTGTTTTAGTTTATCAACCATGTTTGGGTATTCATATTATGGGCAAAAGTGCACAGGATATTTGTTTGGAACAAAATGGAAACCGGTTTACAATATGGTGTATGTTTTATCAATTGTGCTTGCAGCCATTGTATCCATTGATATTGCCATCAACATTGTGGACATTATGTTTGCCCTCATGGCTATACCAACGATGATATCAGCATTGTTGTTATCGCCAAAAGTTATGGAAGAAACAAAACGGTATTTTTCATCCTAAATGACTGATTCAAAAAAATCCCGTGCAAACCTTTCAACGGAGAAACAAAATCCATCTAGCGTGAATCTTGACATGCTATCCTCGGCTGAAATTTTAACGATTATCAGCAACGAAGATAGGACAGTTGCAGATCGAGTGAGGGAAGCTCTCCCGGAAATTGAAAAGGTTGTTGGACTTACTACGGATGCAATTCGTAGTGGGAATCGAATATTTTATATCGGTGCCGGCACCAGCGGTCGCCTTGGTGTTCTCGATGCATCCGAAATGCCGCCGACCTTTTCAGCGCCACATTCCTGGTTCACAGGAATTATCGCCGGCGGTGATGATGCCCTGAAAAAATCCATTGAAGGGGCAGAAGACAAACCGGAAGAAGCTGTAACAGATTTAATGGAATCCGGGTTTTCTGCCGGCGACGTGTTGATTGGTATTAGCACGAGTGGTGCTGCAGCGTATGTAAAATCTGCTATTGAATATGCTCAATCAAAAAGTGGAAAAGCGGTGTACCTCATTTGTAATCCAAAACCATTTCTGGATGCGGATGCGGATGTAATCATTCGAGTGGACGTTGGCCCTGAAGTGATAACCGGTTCCACGCGGATGAAATCAGGTACAGCAACGAAACTTGTCCTCAATATGATATCAACAACAACTATGGTAAATCTCGGAAAGGTGTACGGTAATCTCATGGTGGATTTGATGGCGGTGAATGAAAAACTGGTGGACCGCGGCATCAGAATTATTTCTCAACTAACCGATCTGAATTATGAAGAAGCAAAATTAGCATTGTTCGAAGCAAATAAATCAGTTAAGAAAGCTATTGTGATGGTAAATAAAAATTGTTCCTTAATAGAGGCAGAAAAAAGTTTAAATGAAGTGGGAGGATCATTGCGAAGTTATTTAAACTCAGGTTAAGTACTTTTTTCTAAAAATTCTAATCGAATCCGTTTCATCCTTCAATAATTATTCCGAAATTCAAACCTATCATGATGAATCCATACATCTTTAGAGAGTACGATATCCGCGGCAAAGTGGCGGATGATTTTCCACTTGATGTGGTGGAACTCATTGGAAAAGGTTTTGGTACCCTTATACTCAGAAATGGTGGAAGGGAAATTACTCTCAGTGGAGATATTCGACTGACAACGCCTGATCTCATCCAAGCTTTCAAAAAAGGTGTTCTTTCCACCGGGCTCGATGTAATAAACATAGGCACACTCCCAACGCCGGCGAATTATTATTCCATGTTCAAACTCGATGTGGGAGGGTCTTGTCAAATCACTGGAAGCCACAACCCACCTGAATTTAATGGGTTTAAGCTTTCAATGGAAAATCGCCCAGTGTTTGGCGAAACAATTCAACAAATACGAAAATGGATTGATGCGGAAGATTTCGAAACGGGAGAAGGAAGCGAAGCATCTTACAATATCCGAGATGATTATATCAACATGGTAACGAATAAAATTAATCTTGACCGCACTATGCGTGTTGTCATGGATTGTGGGAACGCCGCCGGCTGTATAGCAGGTCCGGAAATTTTTAAAAATTTGGACGTGGAACTCACCGAATTGTATTGCGACATTGACGGTACTTTCCCTAATCACCATCCCGATCCTACGGTCAAAGAAAATCTCGAAGATTTAATCACTCTCATGAAAACCGGGAAGTACGATGTCGGTGTAGCTTTTGACGGCGATGCTGACAGAGTTGGCGTGGTGGATGATTCAGGCGAAATCGTTTGGGCTGATCAACTTATGTGTTTATTCCTTCCGGAGATAATTAAAGGAGGTGAGGATATTTTATATGACGTTAAGTGTTCTCAGGGGCTCGAAGAAATGATAGCCAAGTATGGTGGAAATCCTGTGATGTGGAAAACCGGTCATTCACTCATTAAACAAAGAATGGCAGAGATAAATTGCAAATTTGGCGGTGAAATGAGTGGACATATCTTTTTTGCAGATGATTATTATGGGTATGATGATGGTATTTATGTGGCTGCTCGTACGGTTCAAATGTTATCCCGCACCAACATAAAATTATCTGAAATGATGGCCGAACTCCCTCAATATGTTTCTACTCCGGAAATGCGGTTGGCTGCAGAATCGGATGAAGAAAAATTTCGCATAGCAAATGAAGCGGTGGAATATTTCAAAAAAAATTATGATTGCAGTACTGTTGATGGAGTACGGATTCGATTTGGTGACGGCTGGGGATTGGTTCGTTCATCGAATACCCAACCGGTTATTGTATGCAGATTCGAAGCAAATACAAAGGACCGTATGGAAGCATTGAAAGAATTAGTCCTCACAAAGTTACAGGAATTTGGCAATTTGGAATTAGAAGTTGGACACACCTGATTTCACAGACCATATTGATTTTCTGAGAAAGGAAACTGATAAGGCTCTTAAGCGCCTGCCACTTCCTCAAAATCCATCTACGTTATATGACCCCATTACCTATGCGTTAAAAGGGGAAGGAAAAAGGCTTCGACCCATTCTTACGCATTTGGTTGGAAGAGCATTCCAAGCTGATCCTGAAGATCTCATGAATGCCGGAATTGCTGTTGAATTACTTCACAATTTTACCCTTGTCCACGATGACATTATGGATGCCGATGATACTCGACATGGGCAGGATTCAGTTCACATCAAATGGAATGAATCGACAGCTATTTTAGCTGGCGATGGAATTATCGTTTTGGCGCAACTTGCTTTGAATCGAGTTCATCATCAAACATTTCAGGCAATTAAGTGTTTTAATAAAGCAGCGCTCACAGTTTGTGAAGGGCAAGCCATGGATCTTGATTTTGCATCGGGAACTAAAATTGGAATAATGGATTATCTAAACATGATTGAAAAAAAAACTGGAAGTTTGTTGGGATGCTCTGCAGAGCTTGGAGGCATTTTGGCAAATCAAAATGAGAATATCTGTAGTCATCTACATACTTTTGGTTGTGAGTTGGGAAAAGCGTTTCAAATTCAGGATGATATTTTGGAAATATTCAGCAATCCAGAATCGATGGGAAAGAGTTTAGGAAGTGATGTGTTAACGGATAAGCAAACTGTTCTCAGTTTGCTCGCAAAAAAGGATAATTCCGCCGAGTGGGATAAAATATCAAAAGAAGCAAAAGAATTGAATATTCATGATCGATTAACGTTTCTGCGAACATATTATGAGAAGAGTGGAATTAGATTGAAAGCATCATTACTTGCGGAGACAGCTATCGAGGAAGCCCGCCGTTGTTTGAAGGTAATTCCGGAAATGCATAAAGCTGAATTAGAACAGTTTGCGTTGATGATTTTAAACAGGGAGAAGTAAGAATGTCAGGAAGAGACACAGACATAAACAATATGTATCAATCCATTTTTGAATTTCCAGATCATTTGCTTGAAGCAATTCAAATCGGTGAAAATATTTCTTTAACGAACAATTACAAACATGTTAATGGAATTGTAGTAGCGGGGATGGGAGGGTCTGCAATCGGAGGAGATGTAACACGTGTTTTGACCGGGAACACGATACATGTACCAATGTTGGTTTCCAGGGATTATACGCTTCCAAATTGGGTCAATCAAAACACCCTCGTTATTTGTTCATCGTATTCTGGCAATACAGAAGAAACACTTTCAGCATTTGAGGATGCGGTGTCGAAAAACGCTCAGATAATTGGTATTACTACAGGTGGCACATTAACTGAAATGCTAAAGGCAAATAATCTCGATGCTGTAAAAATTCCAGGCGGATTGCAACCTCGGGCATCGCTTGCCTTTTCATTTGTACCAATGCTATACATTTTAAATACCATTGGTTTAATTACTGATGGTTTTGTCTCTGAACTAAAGAATTCTATTTTCCACCTTAAAGATAATCGTCAAATATGGGGATCAGATGACAATCCAAATCTTGCGATTGATATTGCTAATACAATTTATAATACCATTCCAATCCTGTATTCTGATTCAGATTTGTCGGAAGTAGCTGCCATTCGTTTTAAAGGTCAACTAAATGAAAATGCAAAAATCCATGCTTGGTGCAATCGCCTTCCTGAATTAAACCACAATGAAATTGTTGGATGGGAAAACAATGCCGAATTATCTCTGAAAATGAGTTTAGTTTGGATGGCGGATCAAACAAGTCATCTTCGGACAAAAATTAGGAGAGACATCACTCGATCTATTGTAGGTGAACTTTCTGCGAATGATGTCTTGCTTGAAGCCAATCAGGACTCGAAAATTGGGGAACTTTTGCACTTAATTCATCTTGGGGATTGGATTAGTTATTGGTGTGCGTTAAAACATGGGACAGATCCCACTCCCGTGGTTAAAATTGATCAATTAAAGGATGCATTGTCTAAATTGAATTGAAATAGATTGAATCGACACAATACACTCATTAAATTAACGGCAAATTATCATGATGATTCCAGTTAAGGTCCAAAAAATTACTTACCATCCTCCTAGTAGAAGCTACGCAGTTATACTTAAGGAGATTGATGGAGAAAGACAACTTCCTGTCATCGTTGGTACATTTGAGGCACAGTCAATCGCTCTTGCCATGGAATACATGGATACCCCGCGTCCGCTAACTCACGACTTGATAGGAAATATCCTTAAAGAAATCGATGCTAAACTGAAAGCCGTGAAAATAACAGAATTAAAAGATGGTATATTTTATGCATCGCTGGAGTTACAAGGAAAAACTATGAAAGATAAGGTAGTTGATTCTCGTCCGAGTGATGCGTTGGCAGTCGCTTTACGACTTGAGGCTCCGATATTAATTGATTTGGATGTAATGAATGAAGCTGCGTTTATGAATAATGGAAATGAATTGGAAGGTATACAACAAGATCCGGGACTCGACATATTAGAGGATCAACTTCATAAAGCGATTGAAGAGGAGGAATATGAGCGTGCTGCCCGTTTACGGGATAAAATAAAAGATATTTCTTCGAATTAACTGCTTAACGCTTCTAAAGCATACTGAGCGGCAGATTGTTCTGCCGTTTTTTTATTTGTACCAATTCCTGTGGGAAATTGATCATCCTTAATTATTACATACACTTCGAAAAGTTTTTGATGATCAGGACCGGAAACATTTGTAACCAAAAATCGTGGATTTCCAATTTTCAAAATGTGACATAACTCTATAAGTTGTCCTTTATAGTTAATTGCTTTCCAAGCTTCCTGCCTATTCACCCATAAGGTGTTCAAAATTAGTTTACGGGCAGGTTTTAAACCTCCGTCCAAAAAGATAGCGCCGACAAGTGCTTCATACGTATTCGCAGCCTGTTTTTCAGCAATTTTTTCCAGATTTAGATCAACAGTTGATTCTATATTTAAATGGGAGAGCAAGTTTAATTTTTTCCCCATTGATCCTAAAAATGATTTTTGAACCAGAGAAGATCGTTTTTGAGTTAAAAAACCTTCATCTTCATTTTTGAAATCTTTCATGAGTTCTTGGCTGATGATGATATCAATCACGGCATCGCCAAGAAACTCTAACCTTTCATAATTTTGTTTTGGTTCAGTGGTGATAGATCTATGGGTAAACGCTTGCTTCAGTAATGCGCGGTTAGAAAAAGAATAACCTAAATGTTTTTCTAGAGGGTGAGATATTTTTGAGGATGGTTTTCCGAGTAACCGCTTTAGCAGGTTCACCCGGTCCAGCCTTTTACCATAATGACTGCATTGTGCCCGCCAAATCCAAACGTATTGGATAAGACAGCATTTACATCTTTTTTACATGCTTCATTCGGTGTGTAGTCGAGTGTGCATTCAGGATCTGGATTGACATAATTGATGGTAGGAGGAATGGTTTGGTTTTGAATAGCCATGACAGATGCTACAGCCTCTATTCCACCTGCGCCACCTAGAAGATGCCCTGTCATTGATTTTGTGGAACTGATTTTTAGATGTTGAGTGTGTTCCCCAAATAGAGATGCAATTGCCGCAGATTCATTTTTATCATTAAATGGTGTAGATGTTCCATGTGCATTAATATAGTCAACATCCGAAATTTCCATTCCGGAATCTTGAATAGCCAAGCGCATGGCTTCCATTGCTCCTGTTCCGCCAACTGCAGGTTGAGTGATGTGAAATGCATCATCTGTGGCACCATATCCTGAAAGTTCTGCAAGGATTGTTGCGCCTCTAGATTTAGCATGTTCTTCGGACTCCAAGATAAGAATACCGGCGCCTTCACCTAACACAAAGCCATCTCGATCTATTTCAAACGGTCTGCTTGCTTTTTCGGGTTCATCATTTCGAGTGGATAAAGCTTTCATATTTCCAAACCCGGCAATGGTTAAGTCCGTAATAGATGCTTCCGTTCCACCGGAAATGACTACATCGGCATCTCCATACTGAATGGTTCTAAGTGCTGTACCTAAAGCATCTGTAGCCGATGCACAGGCAGAGATAACCGTCTTATTTGGACCTTTAAAACCATATTCAATGGCGATGTGCCCAGCAGCAATGTTTGCAATCATTTTAGGAACGAAGAACGGTGACACTCGACGATTTCCACGCGTGTGAATGTTGATCTTCTGTTCTTCAAAAGTATTCACTCCGCCAATACCGGTTCCGAGTATAACACCGACACGAGTGCAATCTATTGTATCGGGATTGAGCTCAGCTTGATTGATAGCTTCCCGTGTTGAAACTAATGCATACACTGAGAATGGATCGAGCTTTCTGAGTTCTTTCCGATCAAAGTGATTTTCAGATCTAAATCCGGAGAGTTCTCCCGCAATTTTTACAGGAAATTCAGTTGCATCAAAATATGAAATTGGTCCAATGCCGCTTTTTCCGATGCACAATGCAGACCAAAATTCAGAAACTGAATTTCCATTGGGAGCAAGAACCCCCATGCCGGTAATAACTACCCGTTTACGGGACATAATATGCTATGAATTGCTTTCGAGATAATCTACGACAGAGCCAACAGTCGTGAGTCCTTCAGCATCTTCATCGGGAATTTCAAGTCCAAATTCTTCTTCAAGTTCCATAATGAGTTCGACTGTGTCGAGGGAATCGGCACCCAAATCATCCACAAAAGATGCTTCTAGTTTGATTTTATCTTCCTCAACTCCCAGTTTATCAATGATAACTTCTTTTACTTTGTCTATTGTTGCCATGTTTTCCTCCTTAGTTAGTTCATTACCATACCACCGTCAACCGTTATCGTTTGCCCGGTGATATACTCCGCTTCGTCCGAACTTAAAAAGAGCGCCAGAGCAGCGACCTCTTTTGGTTTCCCGATCCGTCCAAGCGGTATTTGTTTTGTAATATTTTCTTTAATATTATCCGTTAATGAGTCGGTCATATCAGTTTCAATATATCCGGGTGCTATACAATTGACGGTTATCCCCCGAGGGGCAAGTTCTTGTGCCATGGATTTTGTAAGTCCTATGAGACCTGCTTTAGAAGCAGCATAATTTGCTTGGCCGGCATTTCCGGTAAGTCCAACGATTGAGGATATATTAATGATTCTTCCGCTACGTTGTTTCATCATAGGGCGGGCGACAGCTTTAATGGTATGGTAGGCACCTTTTAAATTGATATCTAAAACCGTTTCCCAATCTTCATTCGACATTCTCATAATTAATCCGTCCCGAGTTATTCCCGCATTATTTATTAAAACATCAATCGTTTGGAATTGGGTTTGAACATCTTTCATTAATTGGGTCACATTCGATGCATCTGAAACATCGCAGGACATTCCAACGGCTTTTCCGCCATTAGATTGTATTTCAGTCGCAACCGTATTCACAGCATCTTCGGACCGGCTAACACAGACCACTTGTGCGCCATATTTTGCTAAAACTTCAGCAATACTTTTTCCGATTCCCCGAGATGCGCCGGTTACAATGGCCGTTTTTTCTGTTAAATCATACATGATAATTATTGACGTCTTCCCACGTTGAAATTCCTTTCATAGGTACATCTCGGTTTATACGCCGATTTAATCCTTGCAGAACTCGACCTGGACCGACTTCTAAAAAGGATGATGCACCGTCAGAAATCATATTTGAAACAGATTCATGCCATTTCACAGGATGATCAAGTTGCTTTATCAGGGCATTCCTGATTTCATTAGCTGATGATATGGGCTTTGCACTGTAATTCACGTAAACAGGGAAATATGTATCTAGAATTTCTGTGGTAGCCAACTTCTCTGCAAGCGCTTCTCGCGCGGGTGACATAAGAGGAGAATGGAAGGCGCCACTCACATTCAGGGGAATTACTTTTGTTGCTCCAAGTTTTATTGCTGATTCCATAGCATCTTTTACTGCATTAGTTTCACCGGAAATAACTACTTGTCCTAGCACATTAAAATTCGCTGCAACAACTACACCTTGAGTGATGGATGTGCACATTTCATCAATGACCTTATCCTCAAGTCCTAATACTGCAGCCATTGTTCCATCTGTTTCGTCACCTGTTTTTTGCATGCTTTCAGCACGAAGTTTTACTAAAGTGAGTCCGGTTTGAAAATCGAATGCCCCAGCGGCGGTTAATGCCGAATATTCTCCAAGGCTATGCCCGGCGGCTGCCCCAATAGTAATTTCATTTTCAAAAAGTAATTCTGATAAAATAACACTTATAATATATATGGATGGTTGCGTTATTCGTGTTTGCTTCAAATCGTCTTCACTTCCTTCAAAAATAATAGATTGAATATCTGTATTCATGATGGTATTTGCTTGGTCAAATCGTTTTTTTCCAATTTCAGTATTCTTAAATAGGTCAATCCCCATTCCCACCTTTTGAGATCCCTGTCCCGGAAAAAGCAACGCCAGACTCAAGAGGATGCAGTCCAGCGAATTAATACGCTTCCCCAAGTAAATCCTCCGCCAAATGCTGCTAATAACAACAAATCATTATTTTTTAATCTTCCTGTTTCCACTGCTTCATCTAAAGCGATTGGAATTGTTCCTCCAGTTGTATTTCCATATTTATCAATATTTATCAGGACCTGATCTTCGGAAAGATTACACCGTTCAGCTGTTGCATCAATAATGCGTTTATTTGCTTGGTGGGGAATGAAAAGTGAAACATTTTTCCCTGTTAACCCATTATTTTTAAGAATTTCAGCACTAACATCCGCCATTTTTTTTACGGCGAATTTGAAAACAGTTTTTCCATCTTGATAAACATAATGCATTCGTTTTTCAACAGTATCTTGTGAAGCAGGGTGGAGGCTTCCACCGGCAGGAACTTGCAACGCTTTACTCCCACTTCCATCTGAAAAAAGTAAAGAATCCAAAATTCCGCCATTACTATCGGTTGGCTCTAGCAAAACACCGCCTGCTCCATCACCAAATAGTACACAGGTATTGCGATCTGTATAATCAATTATAGAACTCATTGTATCTGCGCCAATCACAACTACATTTTTATATTGGCCAGATTCTATCATTTTAGAACCGGTTTCAATGCCGTATAAAAATCCCGAACACGCAGCAGCAAGATCAAAACCCCAGGCATTGGTAGCACCAACTTTGTCTAAAACAATCGCTGCGGTTGAGGCCACAAAAACATCCGGTGTAATAGTTGCAACAATTAAAAGGTCAATATCCTCAGGACTTTTTCCGGATCGTTCAAGAAGTTGTTTCATAACAGCAGCACACATATCAGAAGTCGCTTCACCTTCTGCTACAAGATGACGTTTGCTAATCCCTGTCCTTAAACGAATCCATTCATCGGATGTATCGACCATTTTTTCCAGATCAAAATTAGTTAGAATACGATCCGGTAAATATCGAGCAGTAGTTGTAATAGTTGCGTTCACGATTTTGCCATTAAACGGTTTTGAAACGAAACCCTTTACTCATATAATTCGGATCGCCTCAATCATTTATATTTAATTTTCAGTTGCTGAAACAACAGGTCTGCCCCTGTAATACCCGCAATTTGGGCATGCACGGTGAGGCATTTTTTTCTGGCTGCATTGTGCGCAGTCAGTCAAATTTATTTGACGTGCTTTATAATGTGTGCGTCGTTTTCGTCCGCGTGCTTTCGATTGTTTTCTTTTTGGTAGAGCCATTCTATCTCCTGAATATTATTTAAATTTGTTTAAGTGCATCCCAAGGTGAATCCGAAGAATCATCATGGCATTCGCATGTTCCAAAATTTTGATTAATCCCGCAGGTAGGGCAGAGCCCCTTGCAATCCTCACGGCACAATCGCTTCCATGATTCTTCAAGAAGAATTATCTCTTTCAAGATTGGTCCAATATCTACTTCAAGATCGGTGGAATTGAAGTAGATAACTTGCGTTTCAAAATCATCAATCATTGCTTTAATAGGTGTCAGCAAACAGTTCACTTTAGTAGTATGGACCTCTACTAATGATTCCAAACATCTATCGCAAGATTCCAGAAAATGTACCTTTAAGGATCCTGATAGTTTTATTCCTTTTGGGAAAGGGTCTGCAGATAAAATGCACTCCATGGGGTCATTTTCTATGCGAACATCCTCAAGATGTAATCCTTCAACCGGTATGTCAAACAGCTTGTTTTTAAAACCGCGTTCCAATTCGGAACGATTTATCTTCATAAGAAACTCGGGAAACTACTTCTTTATTTTGTTGTTTACAAAGCTACAAGTTGCAGCAATTATTCGCTGTCAGATTTTGATTCTTCCAGTGCATTATCCTCTTGGGAAGAGTCATCCTCTTGTAATTTATCTAATGGTACGTCCTCATTTTCCTCTTCTTCAAGTTCTTCTTCGTCTTTTCTAGCAAGAATATTATCATCATCGGATTTCATTTTGAAAATGATGAACATGAGTGTTTCACCAACTGAGAGAATAGAAAGGCTATAACCAATTACAGCCAGCATGAGTAGAAAGAAAAAGAAAGCTAGAATGCCAGAAGATAACCATTCGGTTCCTGACAAACCAGCCACAGATCCATATGCGTATAAAGGCGGACAAACAATTGATACTGCTGCGTCAACAATATGATTCAACTTATCACCTATGACCCAACCAAAAACGCTATTAACAAATTCAAATGATAGTTGAAAAAAACCATAAAAAATGGCGGTAGCAATGCTAAAAATAGGAAGAAGGATTAAATGATAAGCAATAATTCTCCAGGGTTGTGACCATGTGATAACATAACTTTGAAAAACTGTACCCATTGTGTCCTCTTCATAAGACCCCACAATAATTGGGATATAAATACTGGCTACTACAATTACAACGAATGAATAAAGGGTAAAAAGTGCCCCTAAGAAATAGAGGGGATAAGGAATGGCAAATAAAAATTCACCGATAAAAGGAATTTTTCCAAGCAAAGCAAATGCCCCTGCCATGAGAACAAAAAAGGCAATAATTAAACTGAGCGCTATGAGAGTGAAAACGACAGGATGCCAATGTTTTTTAATATAGTTCCAAGCATCAGCGGATGAATAAAAGTCATTTCCCTTTAGTTGTTTATAGGTTATTCGCGATACAGCTGCACAAGATAAACTCAACATAATGAAAGCGCATAACACACCTGCGAAATAAATGAGAAGAGAAAACCATGGTAGATTAAACACATTCACCAAAGGATATAGCCCAAACCTTTCCCAACTCTGAATAATGGATATGCCTGAAGAAAAAAGAGCAATATACGTAAAGAGGAAATATCCAGAATATCCAAGGAAATTCCCAACCATAAACGTCCATATTTTCTTCCCACTGAGAGCAAGACGCGGTGCGCGAAAAATATCTCTAAAATCAAAATGAAGTTTTACTGGATCCATTGTTATTTCCTCCTATTGTTCATTATTCTTCATATCGTACGAAATCAACCCAAGCCGGTTCTGACATAATTTTTGAAACTTCTGCAGCTACTTTTTTAGCTGTTTCACGGTCATCGTAGCTCCCAACACGGATTCGAAACCACACAGCATCAGTTTCTTCAAAATATGCCTTTTGGATATAGGCATCGAAACCATCTTTAATTAAATCTGATGCAACACGTTTTGCATCTTCCAAGTTTTTTTTAGATGCAATCTGAATTGTAAATCTACCTTTATCATAGGGAATAGAACTTCCCGGATTCGATTTTTTTGGTTTTTTGGTTTTCGATTTAGGTTTGATGGATGTTTCAACTATTTGGATTTCAGGTTCTGGTGTTACCTGAATAACGGGTTCCGGTTTTGGAGTGTGTTTAATGGCTGGTTCAGACTCAACTGCTTTGATAGCTGAGGATGCAGTTTCAGAAATGGGCTCTGGTTTTGTTGGTTCGGACATTTCTTCTGTAATTGGTAAAATATCTTGCTCAGGGCGAAACCCATCATCTATAATTTCAAAGGAAAAAGCTTGGGTAGCAATTTTATCATTATACTGATATATATTCACTTCAAACGAATAATTTCCTTCTACGTCGGGAGTAAAGGTCATGTGCGAATTATTATCGGTAAAATCAAAACCGCTGTATGTGAGATTGCTTACCAGCGGTTTATTTATAACATCCCAAACAAATTCCATATCAGCACTATCTTCAGGAAGGTCAACCGTTACGGTATAGGCTTTGCCAATAAACCCGGGAATGGATTCCTTTGAACAGCCGCTATATAAGAGCAGCGATAAAAAAATTGCTGGAAAGCGATTTGACATAGATAGTTTACGCAGTTTCATTCAATGTATCAGGTGTAGTGAATTTCATTGGAAGTGAAGAAAAAAGCAATTTCTTTTTCAGCATTTTCATTTGAGTCAGATCCATGTACGGCATTGTTCTGAACACTTTCCGCAAAATCTTTCCGAATGGTTCCTTCCTCTGCTTCTGCAGGGTTTGTTGACCCAATTAATTTACGAAAAGAATTCACAGCATCTTCATGGTTCAATGCTAAAGGCATGCACGGTCCAGATGTCATAAAATCTACCAAATCGTTGTAGAAGGGACGATCCTTATGAACAGTATAAAATTCTTCCGCCTTTTCTCGAGACAGATGCACTAATCGCGCTCCAAGGACTTTAAAATCCGCAGAAAGTATTCGATCAATAATTTTACCGGTGTAAGCATTTTTAACCGCATCCGGTTTAATGATTGCTAATGTTTTATTACTCATTTATATCTCCATTGTTTATGAAATCAATTTTTTCATGGCAGATCCAATTTCGGCAGGACTATCTACCACAGATATATTTGCAGCTTTGAGTGCTGCTTTTTTATCGTCAGCTGTTCCTTTCCCACCGGCAATGATTGCTCCGGCATGCCCCATTCGTCGGCCGGGAGGCGCGGTAGCACCTGCGATAAATGCGACGATCGGTTTTTGAAAATTATTTTGTGTAACCCATTCGGCAGTTTCTTCTTCTGCAGTACCGCCAATTTCTCCAATTAGGACTACACCTGTTGTATCGTCGTCCTCCAAAAATAAAGAAAGTGCATCTATAAAAGTGGTACCAATAATGGGATCGCCGCCGATGCCCATGGATGTTGATTGACCGAGTCCAACTTCGCCCAATTGATGTACTGCTTCGTATGTCAGCGTTCCTGATCTGGAAATAACTCCAATCGTTCCCGGTGTATGAATAAATCCCGGCATGATGCCGATCTTACATTTCCCGGGTGAAATAAGTCCGGGGCAATTGGGACCTAACATGCGTGTTGAGCTGTCAGCAAGAACCGCATTGACTGTTACCATATCTTTGGTGGGAATTCCTTCTGTAATACAGATGATTAATTCAATTTCTGCTTTGACAGCTTCGATCACAGCGCTGGCTGCAAAGGGAGGAGGTACAAAGATGACCGAAGCGTTTGCACCTGTTGTATCTATTGCTTCCTTGACAGTATGGAAAACGGGTACACCCAGAGCTTCTTGACCACCTTTTCCCGGCGTAACTCCGCCGACAACCTGAGTTCCATAATCCTGCATTTGTTTACCATGAAAAGATCCTTCTGTCCCTGTAATCCCTTGAATAATCAATTTTGTATTTTGATCGATTAAAATACTCATGATGTCACTCCGGTTGCTTTTACAGCTTTTTCGGCAGCATCGCCCAAACTTGTTGCTACAATAAAATCAAAGGAATCATCATTCAAAATTTGAGATGCTTCTTTAGAATTAGTTCCTTCAAGACGGACAACAACAGGAACAGTAATATTTTCGGATTCCATTGCTTCAATAACGCCTTTTGCAACTCGGTCACATCGAACAATTCCTCCAAATATATTGATTAAAATAGATTTCACATTTGGGTCCGTAAGAATAATCTTAAATCCGTTGGATACAGTTTCTGCATTTGCGACTCCTCCGACGTCCAAAAAATTTGCTGGCTCACCACCGTACAGTTTAATAATATCCATTGTTCCCATCGCGAGCCCTGCACCGTTGACCATACATCCGACCTTGCCGTCGAGTTTGATGTAATTCAGATTATTTTTTGATGCTTCAACTTCAGCTGCGTCTTCCTCATTAGGGTCATATAATTCTTTAAGATCTGCATGACGAAATAGCGAATTATCATCAATATTTATTTTTGCATCCAACGCCATGACGGTATTATCACCTGTGACAACTAGTGGATTGATTTCCATGAGAGAACAATCATTTTCAGAAAAAGCTGCCCAAAGTGCAGAAAAAATGCTTACTGCAGAGTCGATTTGATCCTCTTCCAGTTCTAAAGCCTTCGCTAGAGTAATCGCTTGAGTGTTGGTAAGTCCGGTTTCTGGTTCAATCCATTCCTTCACAATTTTTTCAGGAGTTTTATCTGCAACAGTTTCAATATCCATACCGCCTTCTGTAGACACCATAAAGACGAATTTTCTATCCACGCGGTCCAAAACAATCCCAGCATAAAGTTCGCGTTTAATATCAACGCCAGATTCAATAAGAAGTTTTTGCACTTCTTTTCCTGCAGGGCCGGTTTGGTGGGTGATAAGAATGTGATTTAACATTGTCTTTGCAAACTGCTCAACTTCTTCTTTGGAATGGGCAAGATGGACTCCGCCTTCCAAAAGGATGTCGCCGGTATTGGGACAGTGAACAGTGCCTTTTCCGCGACCACCGGCGTGAATTTGGGATTTTACGACAACTGTTCCGGATCCAAGATCTTGATAAGCTTTCAGTGCAGATTCTACCGATTCGACTGCAATTCCGAAAGGAACAGATACACCATATTTTCTAAATAATTCTTTAGCCTGATATTCGTGTATTTTCATGTTTTAATTTGGAAATTTAGGGAAAGATAGTTTCCATGGTTTCGTAATCACTAAATCATCAACATGACCCGATAATGATTCAGATTCAAATATAATATGCATGTGAGAATAGCGTGAATGATGGGTAAAAATAGTTTGGTGGCGTTCCGAATAAAAACCTAATATTTTACCATTCACGTTCGACTCTTCTTTTTTCCAGGAATTTGTCAAATGATCGTCGTGGCTACCATCCGTTCCTTGCGGAGAAATAATATGCCAATTTAATTGGTCAAAATCCCCTTCTATTAAAAAGGGGAAAGGATTATCGGGATTTATCCCAATTTTTTTCGCTTCAGCTTTAATCATGGTTTCAATTGAATTGTAATCCGTTTCTGAATTCAAAGTTACACTATTCCATTGAGTTACCTTAGTGCTAACCAATAACAATGCTTTTGTTTCGGATGTTAATTCGGTTTGATTCGTTGGTGATTTTCCCGGTTGTGCACGAGTAATAAATGGCCGACTATCCATAATTATAATTTCACCATCTAAGTTTTCCATTGCCCCAAGCCCATAAATATGATCTTCGGAAATGGCTTCAGAAATTACCACAACTCCTTCTCGAGCCCCCTTGTGCATTATGTCTGATAGGGTGCCAAAAACTTGAATTTCGTTTTGGCTATTATTTGTGCACGACACAAAAATCATCATGATTATAAAAAATAATGTCTGTTTCGTTTTGCCGAAATCTATTCTATCCTGGGCTATGGTCTTGGTTTTCATTATTTATCCTTTTTTTAAAATTGTTGTCCCTGCATTCCCTTGAACCGCTTCCTTTATATTTTCAATAGAAGTGATGACGACTTTTTCTCCGTAATGTTTTAGAAAATAAATGGCAGACCGAATTTTTGGTGCCATGCTTCCTTTTTGAAAATGACCGGCTTCCATATATTGCCGCGCTTCTGCACTTGTCATTTTGTTTATGGGTTTCTGAGTTGGTGTGTTGAAATTTAGATAGACTTGATCAATATCCGTAATAATCCAATATTCTTTTGCACGAATGACGCGGCCCAGTTTTGCTGCGGTTAAATCTTTATCGATGACTGCATCCAATCCTTCGAGATTTCCGTCTTTCGCATTGATTGCGGGAATGCCCCCGCCTCCAGCAGCAAGAACTATCGTCCCATGTTCTACAAGCGTTCGAATACTTATTCCATGCATCACAAAATCGGGATCTGGGCTTGGGACAACTCTACGCCATTCTCCGGGATCCTGTTCTTTTATATTCCACCCAAACTGATCAGCAAGTTCTTTTGCCGTATCTTCGGAATATCTTTCACCAACATATTTTGAAGGATTTTGAATGGATGGATCGTCCGCATGGACCATCACCTGCGTTACCATTGTGACCACTTCCTTGTCCACTTTTACAGTTCTGAGTGCATTTTGCATTGATTGTTGAATCATATAGCCGATTGTTCCTTGAGTACCTGCTACGCAAACGCCAAGCGGAAGAGGGGGGACTTGCTTGTGAGTTAAATCCATTCGTAAAAGTTCATCCCCAACCTGCGGACCATTTCCATGTGTAAGACAAATATTATAACCGGCATTGACAAAATTCATAATTTGACTCGCAGTCTCACGCGTGTGCGCAAACTGATCTTGAATGGTGCCGGCATCACCCTTGGGCGAAAGGGCATTTCCACCCAAGGCAATGATGACAGTTTTATTCATCTGATGTGGGGTTCTAGAATGTCAACCAAAGTTGGCGAACCAATTTCCTCAAGATCGTAGGTTACTCGCACGGAGGGTTGTGTAATGTTCACTATCCTTCGAAGGTCTATAGGTGTTCCAATAATGACCACATCGCAGTCAGTTTTGTTGATAGTTTCTTCTAGATCTTGTATTTGCTCATTTCCGTAGCCCATTGCCGGCAAAAGAGTGCCAATGTTCGGATAATGTTCAAATGTTTCCTTCAGTTTTCCGACGAGATATGGTCGCGGATCTATTGTTTCTGCTGCCCCAAATTTTTCTGCGGCAACCATTCCTGCGCCAATTTTCATTTCACCATGGGTCAAAGTTGGCCCGTCTTCAACCACCAAAACTTTTTTTCCTTCAATCAGTTCAGAATTCTCGACAGTTATGGGTGATGCTCCTTTAATAATAGTCGCTTTCGGATTAACCATTCGGATATTTTGAGCAACGGTTTCCACATCTTTTTCATCTGCTGTATCGATTTTATTAATCACAACAACATCAGCCATCATCAGATTTGTTTCACCCGGGAAATACCTCAATTCATGACCGGCACGATGGGGATCGGTAACCACTATCGAAAGATCCGGTTTATAGAATGACAGGTCGTTATTACCTCCGTCCCATAAAATAAAATCTGCTTCCTTTTCTGCCTCTCGAATAATGGATTGATAATCTGCGCCGGCAAACACCACATTTCCACGAGTAATATGTGGCTCATATTCTTCCATTTCCTCGATGGTGCATTTATGTTTTTCCAGGTCTGCAAGTTCGGTAAATCGTTGGACTTCTTGCTTCGCCAATTCACCATAGGGCATGGGATGCCGGATGACGGCTACTTTTTTTCCGGAAGCTTTTAGGATTTCTGCTATTTTGCGTGTCGTCTGGCTTTTTCCGCAACCAGTTCTCACTGCACATACAGAAATCACCGGCTTGGATGATTGTATCATCGTTGGTTCGCCACCCAGAAATTTGAAGTGCGTGCCCGAAGCGATTACTCGAGATGCTTTGTGCATAACATCTTCGTGAGAAATATCTGAATAAGAAAATACAACTTCTTCTATTTTGTGTTCGGATATGAGTTCTTCCAACTTGCTTTCATCGTAAATTGGAATCCCATTTGGGTATAATTCCCCGGAAAGAACAGAAGGATACAAACGTCCTTCGATATCGGGAATTTGGGTAGCAGTAAATGCCACCACTTTGTATGCATTATTTTGTCTGTACACAACATTAAAATTGTGAAAATCGCGCCCTGCGGCACCCATTATGATTGTTTTTATTGGTTTCATGATTTGATTCCTTACTCGTTTGAAATTAGGGTTAATTTAGATTCAGTTATTCCGAATAAGGTTTATGTAAACCCAAACGTTTGACGGTAATAGAGAATTCTGTTAAAGTATTTTCTCATTCTTCTTCCAAAAATGGATACCGGTAATTTTTTGGTGGATTATGAGTCTCTTTGATTGTGCGTTGCGAAACCCATCTTTGCAAATTGAGCATGGATCCGGCTTTATCGTTTGTTCCGGATGCTCGTCCGCCGCCAAACGGCTGTTGGCCAACTACAGCACCGGTTGGTTTATCGTTAATATAGAAATTCCCCGCAGAATGTGTCAAAAATTCTCGAGCTTCTTTTATCGCTTTTTCATCTTCTGCAATAACACAACCCGTTAGTGCATATGGTGAAGTACTGTCCACAAGTTTTAGAGTTGAATCCCAGTCCGCCGGATCATAAAGATATACGGTTAGCACAGGACCAAATATTTCTTCTTCCATTGTTTTAAAATGAGGATCAGTCGTTAATATTACGGTCGGGTCAATAAAATATCCGGTTGAATCATCGCCGTTTCCTCCTATAAGGATTTCGGCATCTTCATGATGTTTTGCATAGGATATAAATTCCATAATGGATTCAAAAGCAGCTTTGTCTATGACTGCATTCATAAAATTTGAAAAATTCTGAACATCACCCATTTGAATCGATTGAACTTCGGATATAAATTTTTCATTGATTTTGTTCCAAAGGGGATTCGGAATATATGCACGAGAAAGCGCTGAACATTTTTGTCCTTGAAATTCGAAAGCACCTCGCACCATAGCGGTAATTACGGCATCGGGATTTGCAGATTTATGCACAATGGCAAAATCTTTTCCGCCGGTTTCACCAACAATCCGGGGGTAACTTTTATAATTGCTGATATTTTCACCGATGGTTTTCCACATTCCCTGAAAAACTGGAGTGGATCCTGTAAAATGCACTCCGGTAAAATTTGGATGATTCATGACAAGGGGGCCAACAACAGCGCCGGATCCCGGAATAAAATTAATAACACCATTGGGAAGCCCGGCTTCTTTAAGAATTTCCATAACAAAATAAGCGGGGTAAACCGCACTTGATGCTGGTTTCCATAGAGCCACATTTCCCATTAAGGCAGGAGCGGTGGGTAAATTCCCGCCAATGCTAATAAAGTTAAAAGGTGTTACCGCAAAAACGAATCCTTCCAGCGGACGGTGTTCAGATGAATTTCGAGTTCCATCTGGTGAATACATAGGGTTCTGATTATGAATTTCTTGCGCAAAATACGGATTGAACCGCCAGAAATCGATCAGTTCGCATGCAGCATCAATTTCAGCTTGATACGCATTTTTGCTCATATTTAGCATGGTGGCGGCATTTAACGTGTTTCGCCACGGACCTGCGAGCAAATCGGCTGCTTTTAATAAAACATCAGCGCGTTCCTGTAGGTGTGTTTTTGACCACGATTTCCACGCATTTAGAGATGACTCAATTGCTTGCTGAACCTCTGGCTCACCTGCCTGGTGGAAGTGGGCGAGAACATGACCGTGATCATGGGGCATCACACAGGTTCCTATGTTACCGGTTTTGACTTCTTCGCCATTTATTATGAGAGGAATTTCGATTTCTTTTCCACTCAATTCAGCCAATTTTTCTTTAAGAGAATGTTTCTCTGGAGAACCCGCCGAAAATTCTAAAATGGGTTCATTTACAGGTATTGGTATAGACATGTATTCCTTTTATTGTAAGAAAGTAGTTTGAATAAAGCTTGGGAATTTAGTTTATGGGCGGACAGTGAATCAAGGATTGGAACATAGATTTGCAGGTTTTATTCTGCCGGTTTTGAAACTTCATTCAATAGTTCCACCATGGTTGTGTAGTTATTGGAAGTTACAAGGTTTTGGCGCAGGGTAGAGGCACCTGGAAATCCCTTGATATACCAGCCGAAATGTTTCCGCATTAAATTGGTTCCAATCCGCGTGCCTCGGTTTTGAATCAACAAATCAAGATGGCGAATACACGTGGTGATTTTATCCTGAGTAGAAGGTTCGATTGCATTTTTCATTCCTTTTAGAATGGAGCTGGATTGCTCAAAAAACCAGGGATTTCCTAAAGCGGCTCTGGCGACCATCACGGCATCACAGCCTGTTTCTTCGACCATTCGCAAGATGTCCTCGGGCGTTTTAATGTCACCGTTTCCAATAACCGGAATTGACAATGCTTCCTTTAATTCTTTTATCAATTCCCAATTAGCAGTTTCTTTGTAACCTTGTTTGGTTGTTCTCGGATGCAGCGCAATTGCCTTAACCCCGATTTTTTCAAGTCGGGGACCTGCCTCAGTGGATACGATATTATTGCTGTCCCATCCGGCTCGCATTTTAACGGTAACAGGAATTTCTGGAACAGACTCGACCACGGCGGATGTTATGTCGTCCATGAGGCATAGATCTTTGAGTGCAGCAGATCCGGCGCCTTTTTTTGTTACTTTTGGAACGGGGCATCCGTAATTAATGTCGATGAGATCAGGCATAAATTTATCGTACACTACCTTCGCCGCTTTTGCCATAACTTCAGAAGAATCGCCGAAAATTTGAATACCGATCGGCCGTTCTGCTTCCACAAACCGAATCATATCCAGTGTTTTTTCGTTCTCCCGAATTATTCCATGCGCAGACACAAATTCGGAATACACCAATCCGGCACCTTTTTCTTTGCACAAAATGCGAAAGGAATGATCGGTAACTCCGGCCATCGGCGCCAGAAATACCGGAAAATCAATATTAAGGTTTCCGATTTTCATTATTTTATTTGTTTGAATACGTTAATAAATAGCGAATTCGCGGTACCCCTCTGCCTTTATGACACAAAGATTAGAGGAAAGAATGCGTTTTTATTCACCCTTCAACCAATCTTCTTCGAAAAATATATAATTGGATTCTTTCATTCCCATTTTGTTGTACACTTCCTGAGCGCCTTTATTTTCTTTATCCACATATAGTCGTATTCCGCAGACGTCTTTTTCTGCTTTCCCCAATTCAATTACTTTCTCGTGCAAAGCGCGATACACGCCTTTACCTCTATAATCAGGTAGAACATACACAGATTGGATCCACCAAAAATTACCATTTCGCCAATCAGACCATTCTTTGGTTATCATAAGTTGACCAATCACTCGATTTTCTTTTTCAGCAAGTAGATAAAATCCTTTCGAGTTATCTTCAATTAATGACAGAACACCGGATTCGATTGCTGAGGGGTCAAGCATTTTTCCTTCAGTTTCTTTTGCCATAGCAGAATTGAAGGAAACAATAGTGCTTAGGTCTGATTGGGTGGATGTACGCAGTATCACAGTGGGAAGGAATTTATTGCTGAAATGGGTATTACTGAAATAAAGATTATTTTCTTAAAAAGAATGTACTATTTTCAAACGTTTTTCAATTTCCTCTGATCCATTAATTTTCCCCAATTTGGGGAGATATGAAGGGGATAAAAATAGATGCAAGGTTGATTTAATTAAAAAAGCTGGCAATGATGTTTACAAAAAATACAAACCAGAGTAATTTTGGTTTTGCGAATTCCATTCCTGAGATTAAATTCGCCCGCATTTTTTAACATTAAACAAAGAAAATAATTATGAGTAGAATGTGTGACGTAACAGGAAAAAAACCGATGTTCGGGAATAATGTGAGCCATGCGAAGAATAGAACCCGTCGGCGGTTTAATATTAACCTACAAAAGAAAAAGTTTTGGCTAGCAGACGAACGGCGATTTATTTCGCTGAATGTTTCCACGCATGGTCTTCGGATCATTGATAAGCGCGGCATTCGCAAAGTGGTGAATGAAATGCGCGCTCGTGGTCAAAAAGTTTAACTTATAACATCAATCCCCTAAAAAAAGAAGCTCCCGTTTGGGGGCTTCTTTTATTTTAAGCACTTCTTTTTTTGTCGTTTAGGAAGCTAACAAACCTAAGGGTAGAAATGATGAGCAAAGTGAATCATTTCTAAACTTACTTGTGGCTATAATTTCTAATCTCATTAATGCGAATGATGCATGGATTGAGCATTCAAATTCTTTCACCCGCCACCTTTGTTCATACCGTACATTTGAATAAATTCATACTCTCAAACTAGGTACATTATGCCAAAAGAAATTCACGCCCCAACCGGAACAAACCTCACCTGTGCTAACTGGCAGATCGAGGCGCCGTACCGTATGATCCAAAATAATCTTGATCCGGATGTGGCCGAAAATCCTGATGAACTTGTTGTGTATGGTGGCAAAGGAAAAGCCGCCCGGAATTGGGAGTGTTTCCATTCCATTCTTGAAACACTGAAAAGAATGAAACCGGATGAAACGCTATTGGTGCAAAGCGGTAAGCCCGTAGGTGTTATCAAGTCGCACACCACATCGCCACGGGTGCTAATCGCCAATTCCAATCTTGTGCCGGACTGGGCAAACTGGGATCATTTCAATGAGCTCGATAAGAAAGGATTGATGATGTATGGGCAAATGACAGCCGGCTCGTGGATTTATATTGGAACACAGGGAATTTTGCAGGGTACCTACGAAACATTTGCCGCAGCTGGAAAAACTCATTACAATGCTGATTTGACGGGCAAAATTGTTCTCACCGCCGGGCTCGGTGGCATGGGCGGCGCTCAGCCTTTATCTGTGACAATGAATAACGGTGTCGCCATCTGCATTGAAATTGATCCACACCGCATTTCGCGCCGCTTGGAAACGCGATATCTGGATGTTTCTACCGAAGATTTAAACGAAGCGGTTTCCATGGCCCAAAATGCCGCAGAAGAGAAAAAGCCACTCTCTATTGGGCTTTTGGGCAATGCCGCCGACCTTGTACCAAAATTCGCTGAAATGGACCTCATCCCGGATTTGGTTACCGATCAGACCTCCGCTCATGATGAATTGGATGGATACGTTCCGAATGGAATGTCTTACGCAGAAGCGCTTGCACTACGGAAATCTGATCCGCAAAAATATATCACAGAAAGTTTTCGCGCCATGGGTGAACATTGTCAGGGAATGCTGGATCTTATGAAAAAAGGGTCGATTACCTTTGATTATGGTAACAATCTTCGGGGTCAGGCAAGAAAAGCCGGCGTTGAAAATGCGTTCGATTTCCCCGGATTTGTCCCGGCATATGTGCGTCCGCTGTTTTGCGAAGGGAAGGGCCCTTTCCGCTGGGTAGCGCTTTCAGGTGATCCGGAAGATATTTACAAGACAGACGAGCGTGTGCTTGAACTTTTTCCGGAGGATGAAACACTGTCACGCTGGATCGGAATGGCGAAAGAAAAAATTCAATTCCAAGGGTTGCCGTCAAGAATATGTTGGTTGAGTTATACGCAGAGAGCAAAGTTTGGCGTAGAACTGAATCGCATGGTTGCCAGCGGGGATTTGAAGGCGCCGATTGTAATCGGTCGAGATCATTTGGATACCGGTTCGGTCGCGTCGCCGTATCGCGAAACAGAATCCATGAAAGATGGTTCAGACGCAGTTGCAGATTGGCCATTATTGAACGCTTTGGCGAATACCGCGAGTGGTGCAACGTGGGTTTCGATTCATCACGGTGGCGGCGTCGGCATGGGACTTGCGATTCATGCCGGACAGGTGATTTGTGCCGACGGATCCCCTGAAATGGAAAAACGTCTTGAGCGGGTGCTGACCACCGACCCGGGTTTGGGAATTATGCGTCACTCAGATGCAGGATACGAAGATGCTATCCTAAATGCTAAGGACTGGAATGTGGATATTCCAATGATTAAGAAATTATGATGCTTTATATCTTATTACTTTCTCTAAATCCCCTCCGATTACAGGATGGGGCTCGGATGATTTTACTATACCCCCTGCTTAATAGGGGGGAATAAAAAGCGGGACAAAAATGAAGAACATTAAGACAGTGAATAATTCTGAATTAAAAGCAATAAGAAAATCTTAATGCATATTCATAATCCAACCAAATAATGATTCTCGAAAATATAGGAAGTATCGCATCCTACAATCCCGATTCGGGAAAGGTCGAAATATCAGATGATTCCAATATCTTTGTTCGCGACGGGAAGATTTCCGAACAAGCAAAAGGCAAGTCATTCGATTGTGCCGGTGGACTGGTCACCCCGGGATTTGTGGATCCGCACACGCATCCGGTATACGTGGACGCCAGAGAAGATGAAATAGCTCGGAGACTTGCCGGCGCATCCTACGAAGATATAGCAGCAGACGGGGGCGGGATTAATTCCAGTATTAGGGCAGTGCGGGATTCGTCGAAAAATGCGTTGATAAATCGCGTTGCAAAACGCATGGATGTTTTCCTGGAATTGGGTACAACAACGATTGAAGCAAAAAGCGGATATGGTCTAAATACAGACTCAGAACTGAAATCACTTAAAGTTATTGATGAAGTGAATAAATCCCATCCAATTGACATGATACCAACTTTTTTAGGGGCCCATGCTACTCCACCGGAATTTAAGCATAATCCTGAAGAATATGTTGATCTCATTTGTAATGAAATGATTCCGGCGGTAGCAGAACAGGGAATCCCAATCTTTTGCGATGTATTCTGTGAAAATGGATATTTTAGCGCCGACCAATCACGACGGATTTTGACCGTTGCAAAAGAAAATGGAATGAAGCTTAGAATGCATGCGGATGAATTTGAGGATTCCGGTGCTGCTGAACTGGCTGCCGAGGTTGAGGCGATTTCAGCAGATCACCTGATGGCAATCAGCGACGCGGGAATTCGAGCTATGCAGGAGCAAAACGTAATTGCCACACTTTTGCCTGGAACCACCCATTTCCTTGGAAAAGAAGGATATGCGCCGGCACGAAAACTGATTGATGAAGGAATCACCGTTGCGCTTGCAACGGATTTTAATCCGGGGAGTTGCCGAATTAATTCTATGCCCTACATTATTTCCCTCGCCATAGATGAAATGTATATGACAGTCGAAGAAGCATTTGCATCGGCAACGTATCATGCGGCGCAATCTTTGGTAATTGGAAGCAACGTTGGTTCAATTGAAATCGGAAAACAGGCCGACTTGATCATCTGGGAAGTATCAGCTTTGAAGGATATTCCAAATAGAAATAAATCGCTTCCAATCCGCGCTGTAATAAAGCGAGGAAAAGTCTTTGAGGTAAGCAGATAAATCCTGTAAAATTCCGCTTCGCTATGATAAACCAAAACCACTTAAAAGTCACACGGAAAGTTTTATTGCTCGGCTTTGCAATTCTTTTGATATCCGATGGACTGAATGCCAACTACGCATTTTACAAGAAGGTGACCGCCACCTGTAAATATTACAGAATCAATTCTGAAACACAGAATATGAATTTGACATCAAACGATAAAGGCGCGAAAAATTTTAGTCTTATTCTGGACAGTAATAGAAATAATTTTGAGATGGTTATGATTATCGGCTTTATTTCGGCCGGTCAGGCGATATTGCATCAAAAATCGTTAGCAAAGAAAAAAGAGGGATATAATCCTGTTGTCCTTGAAAAAGTTTTTATTACAGTTAATGTGCCCATGGGAAAAACACCGATGATTGTTTCGGCCGCCGCTACTGAAGAACAGATACTCAGAATGGTGGAAGGCAGGATTGATTCAGCGGAATTCATGCGGCAAATTAAAGATTCAATTCAAACACTCTAATAAGGAGGTTGCATGTTAGATCCAAATAGTCTTGAGGGACTTTTTTTGACATACGGAAGAGCACTCGGTTGGTCCGTTGTGGCTGCTGTGGGATTTGCCTTTGGCGTAGGAATCGCATTAAAGGTTTTCGACTGGCTTTCCACCGATATTGATGAATGGGAAGAAATCAAGAATGGCAACATGGGAGTGTCGCTGATCTTTATTTCCCTGATTGTAATGGTGGGTTTGCTGGTTTACAAAGTCATTTAAAATTTTCTGTAGAATGGCAACTAAAAATGGGCTCTTTAGGGAGCCCTTTTTTAGTTCTATAACCAGAATGCACGCAGAGCTAATGGTAAAGGTTTAAAAACTATTGGGATAAAAAAACTAAATCAGGACGGAAAAATATGTTACCACTGCTCCCGTTATAGTATTTAGAAAATTCACCATATCATTATCCATCCACTTGAATCCGTTTACATGCTGAGTTACGCCACTACAATGCCTCCGTTTTTCGGTTTCTTTTTCACAGGATTTGCAATAAAACCGCGCCTGAACGGTTCCTCCCAAAATAGAGTCAGCAATACTCCCAATGAACCCCGCGGCGGTAATAATCCAAAAGAGTTCAGGATCCACACCCAGCAATAATCCAACTCCGGCTATTACACCGGCCCCCAGAAAAGATCCAAATGTTCCAATGAGTGTTACCCCACCGGAAGTTCCTTTTTCTACCTGTTTGAATGTCGAAATTTTCCGCGGATTTGACCGGCTGAAAAACCCGATTTCTGTTGCCCACGTATCCGCCGTTGCTGCTGCGATACTTCCGAGGAAAATGAGATATGCACCTTCGAAAGGGTAGAAAAAATTCCAAAGTAAAATCAGCATTCCAACGCCGCCATTCGCTAATACTTGAATGATGTCCCTTTGAGATCCTTTTTGAAACGTGTTCTCTTGTTTGTTTCCAATCTTAGATAGAAAGGATGAAAGTAAGAAAAAAGTCAATAGTGGAACTATGCCATAAACTCCCTGAACCCCAAACACCAAAACGCCCATTAAAAAAGCGCCTGCCGTCCCGCTTGCCGAAAGTGTTCTTAATTTGAAAGCGTATAAAAATATGATCCCAGAACCCACCGTCCAGAGCATAAATATCGGAAGAGTCCCATGCGTATAATTGATTAAATAGAGCTCATAGGTAATGGCTGCAACCAGCGGAACGGACAGATTGTCCGAACCTTCGCAAGATACAGCTTCTGCCAGTGTTGCCATCATTGCAACAAATCCGGCGAGGCTGATAAGATTCGGTAACGGAATAAAAAATGCTGCACCGAAAATCCATGCAAAAAAATCTGTTCCAACATAAACAATCAGAAATGTTGTAAGAAACATCACTGTGGATCCTTCCAGAGTTTTTGAATCTTTCCACAACGTGAATATTCGTGGATGATCTGCCTTTGATCCGGAAATTCCGGTTGCTGTGTCTGAAAGCGACATCACCAGCATACTTAAAATTAAGGTTATCGGTTTTTCCCAAAAAAATGTAGCAAGAATCAGGAAAGCAATCGGAAAATAAACGGTGCCGTATGTAACTCTATCTGTTGAGTGCATGCCTTTCAATTTCCCTGATTTGAGAGAAAGAAAATTCACGACGATGAAAATACCAGCGAGCGCCATTGGCGGAAGGTTTGATTCGAAAATAAATGGACAGGTGGAAACTAGAATCCCGACAAGTACATGAACAAATTTTCTAACAAATTCAGGATGTACATTCTTTTTGTAAAGCAATAATTCTGCAGTGGCTACCATAGAAAGGATTCCGATAAAAAATATACCGAATGTTATCCATTCATTGGCAAAGGGTTGAAATAGTGGAAGATTCATAAGTATTTATCCTTATTGCAAAACCAAATTAAATAAATGTTCATTTCTTTCAATAAATTATTTGCTTGTTGGGTAATGTATGGATCGCACTTCGATTATCCCCTATGACAGGGGATAAAGTAAAAGGATTTCCCCCGTAACAGGGGAAACACAAAGGGGTCAAAAAAATGGCTATTCATAATTTATAGGTATGATTTATTTAGTTGTAATCTTAATAGAAAATAGAAAGAAAGATGGTGAAAATTTGCAATAAAATGAAAGATTTTGCTTCGTCATCATTAAATTTATTTATTTCCTTGGTAGGACACCCTAAGTTCAGCGCTTTCATTATGGCACATAAACACAAAGTAGATTCAAAAGAAGCGGGGCTGGAAATCGGTCTGCTCATTGGTAGGTTTTTCTTCGATACAGAAGACTTACATTATGGATTATTTAAAGATGGACTCGAGCCGAAAGGACTCAATTTCCGGAAATCTCAGGAATATCATTCCGATCTGATTATTGAGAACATTCAGGAAGGTACCCACACGATTCTTGATGTTGGTAGCGGATCGGGTAATCTGGCGAGACGATTGTTGGATAACGGTTTTAAGGTGGATTGTGTTTCGCCAAGTAGTTATCTCTCAGACGCCATTCACGAAAAAGTAGGAGATGAGACGGAAATTTTCCGATGCAAATATGAAGACCTCAAAACGGATAAGATGTACGATCAAATTCAGTTTAGTGAAAGTTTTCAATATGTGCCGGTGGAGCGTGCGCTGGACCAAACATTTAACATGTTAAATCCGGGAGGGCATCTTCTTATTTGCGACTTTTTCACAGTTCCGGCTGAGGGGGAAGTTCCACTGGGAGGTGGACATAGATTCCCGTTTTTTAAGGAAGCCATAGAAAAAACAGATTTCGAACAAATTGTAGATATTGACATCACGGAAGACACCGCCAAAACGATGACGATATTAGAAGATTTTGTAGAAAAGGTTGCAGGTCCCGTTGGCGAAATTTCTGGTAAATACTTTGACAGCCACTATCCGAAACTGATGAAACTGTTTCGATGGAAATTCAGAGAACGGTACGAAAAAATTAATCGCATTTATTTTTCAGGTCACCTAAATGCGGAAACATTTATAAAATATAAAACCTATCGGCTGATGGTGTTTAAAAAACCAGCTTAAAGCTTGTAGGGGCGAGACATATCCCACCCCTAGAGCAATCGTGAAAATCGGTTAACAAATCCGTACTTTAAATGATGGGAGTTTTTTTCAGAATAAAAAAGTAGGCGGTCCATAAAACAAAAATCCCCAAAGAACGGGGATTTCTATTTTGGTAGCGGAGGAGGGATTTGAACCCCCGACACGCGGATTATGATTCCGCTGCTCTAACCAGCTGAGCTACTCCGCCAAATAAAATATCACTGAAGCGTCCTGCCCCGCACCTTGCGGGGATCTACTCCGCCAAAACTGGGGAGGAAATTATTCGTTACCCTTACTTAAATCAATGGAAAATACTGCAAAAGTTTATGTGACAGGATAGACTTTATTATGTAATTTTCTGATCTAAATATCATAGTTATTGAACAAATTTACTCACAATGAAGGAGAATAAATCATGTCAAATTCAATGCAAACGTATATGAATTCAGTTGAAAATCGAAATCCGGATCAACCGGAATTTCTACAGGCAGTTACAGAGGTTGTCGAGTCACTTTGGGATTTTCTGAAAGATCATCCGCATTATATGCATGCAAAAGTGTTGGACAGAATCGTTGAACCCGAGCGTGTTATTATGTTTCGTGTACCTTGGAGAAATGATCGGGGGGAAGTTCAAATCAATCGTGGATTTAGAGTCGAGTTTAATTCTGCAATTGGTCCATACAAAGGCGGGCTTCGCTTTCATCCATCTGTAAATCTTTCTATTTTAAAATTTCTCGGATTCGAACAAGTTTTTAAAAACAGTCTCACCACACTTCCAATGGGTGGAGGAAAAGGCGGATCGGATTTTGATCCCAAGGGTAAATCTGACAATGAAGTCATGAGTTTTTGCCAATCATTTATGACAGAACTACAGCGTCACATTGGTCCGGATACCGATGTTCCTGCCGGAGACATTGGTGTAGGCGGTCGGGAAATTGGTTTTTTGTTTGGACAATATAAAAGACTTCGGAATGAATTTACCGGAGTGCTAACCGGAAAATCATTGAATTGGGGCGGCAGTCTAATCCGTCCTGAGGCAACGGGGTACGGCTGTGTTTATTTCACCAATGAAATGCTTAAAACCAAAAATGAATCGTTTAAAGGAAAATCGGTGGCTGTGTCAGGATCTGGAAATGTAGCGCAGTATGCAACTGAAAAGGTGATTGAGCTTGGTGGAAAAGTGGTTACACTTTCAGATTCCAGTGGTAGCATTTATGATAAAAATGGGATTGATAGCGAAAAACTAGCCTACGTTATGGATTTAAAAAATGTCCAACGTGGACGCATTAAAGAATACGCCGAAAAATACAAGATTGATTATCTCGAAGGAAAACGTCCGTGGGAAGTATCGTGCGATATTGCGCTTCCTTGCGCCACGCAAAATGAGATTAATGTAAGCGATGCAAAAACACTCGTTAAGAATGGCTGTAAAGCGGTTGCGGAAGGTGCCAATATGCCTACAGAGCCTGATGCGGTAGAAGTGTTTCAAAAAGCTGGTATATTATTTGGTCCGGGAAAGGCAGCAAATGCTGGAGGTGTTGCAGTATCAGGATTGGAAATGAGTCAGAATTCTATGCGGCTTTCTTGGACGCGAGAAGAAGTGGATGAAAAATTGCATTCCATTATGAAAAATATCCATGCAGCTTGTGTGACACATGGTAAAGAAGGTGATGCGGTGAATTATGTAAAAGGTGCAAATATTTCCGGATTTATCAAAATCGCAGATTCAATGCTTGACCAAGGAGTCGTGTAAAAGCCTAAATCCCGGACGACTCTTGTTCGTCCATTAATTCCATCTTCTGTTCAACTGGTTTCTGGATAATTCCTGTCCCTGTTCGTCCGTCAATTTTTACGAGGAGAGGGTTTTCAAGGTGAATCAATCTGGTATATTTCTTTTTCTTTTGGGTATGTTGAGATTTTATCCACTTCAAATTACAATCATCTGATTTCTTTTTATGATTAACTGTGAAATACCCAATACGCATGCTGGTAACATTTTGGAAAAAATGACTCCCAAAAGATGGATCAACCGGAAAATCCTCGATCCCAAGTTCAACAATGACCTTTGCATTAGAAATTTGTTGCCATTTTACCGGAATTCCCAACCAATGATCTGCGGATCCCCATCGGCCAGGCCCCATTAATATGCACGGTTTTCCTTCAAGTTTGATGTTTAGAAATTCAATTTCTTTAGCCATTATTTTTGTATGTGCAGGATCAAAACCTTGGGGGTCAACTAAGATAATATCTTGAATTCCCTGAATGATTCCATTCCCAAGAGCTGCTTCGCTTTTGCAGATGATGTTCTCTGGAGAACTAGACTCCAACTCCTCGAAACGGTCCAAAGAGCGCGTTACTAAAGGTTTGATTTGAAGAAGACAAAATTCCGAGGGTTTGTCATCTTCGTCATACACATTAGATGCGAATTCAATTTCTACAGGACAGCCGAGTGAATTTTCTCCAATTTCAAGGAGGTCTAAAATTATATCTGTTAATGGAATGGTATTCCATTTCAAAACTGATGGAAAAGTGATAACGCGGGTTCCTTGGTAGCGAAGAGATTCACGAATCACGTTATCTTGCCCACAGACCACACTTGCTGCCCATTTTAGTTCTCCGTCTTTTTCCGCGCGGCTTAATTTATAGGACTTCAGATTCCCCTTTTCACCTTTGGATAAAAGTTTTTTATTGGGAGTGAGATTGAGTGCATAAAAGCTGTTTTGCGAGCTATCTATGGTTGCTTTGATAGAATAATATTGAGGTAGAATAGCTGGATATTTTGGGGAGAACCGAAGTGCTTTTTCACCTTCTACAACAGTGCGCCCTAACCCAAGCGCTACAAACGCAACACCTTCTTCTCGTTCCATATAAGATACGGGATAATAATTAAAACTTTGTGCCGATCCGCTGATAGTTGGATAAAAGATATCGTCATATTTTTTTCCGATCAATTCCATTAAAACTACTGCCATTTTTTCTTCAGAAAGATTATGGACAGAAGATTCGATGAGTGCTTTCGGTTCTTGGTAAAACATAGAAGCGTACACAAGTTTAATGGCATTACAAAGCTGATGTAATCGATCTTTCTTATGCTTATTTGCATTGGGAATCATGTAGGTCGCATACATACCTGCCAATGGTTGATATTGTGAATCTTCGAACAAGCTAGACGATCGCACGGCTAATGGATATTTTACATCATTGAGAAAATTTTTAAGAAGTTTCTCCAATTCTGTAGGAAGAGATGCTTTTAGAAAAAGTCTGTTAATGGATGAGTTTGATTTATCTGTTACTACTTTTTGCCAAAGATTATTATCACCCATAAATTGATCGAATTCATCTGTACCAATCACGGAAATATTGGGAATTCGAATTAGGATATTCGGATATTTTTCGGGAATACCGGATTCCATTAACATTGAATTTGCAAATGCAAGCCCTCGTGCTTTTCCACCCAAAGACCCGGTAGATATCCGGGTAAAGTTCATTTTCTTTTCTCTCGAAGATTTCGAATATGCGGCAATTCGACCTTTATGCTGTTCTAGGATGGCTTTATCAATAAATTCAATTAAAATATTTCGTAAATCTTCGGTCTTATCAAAATGATGGATTTTCATCGATCTTAATTTGGAAGCGATTTTGAATTCTCCTCTTACAGCAATCCAGTTTGAAAAATGATTTCGTGATGCGTGGAATTCAAGGCTTTTCCCAGGAACGAGTTTTATTGCTTTTTTAAGCGATATGAGATCAGTTGCTCTGGATATTTCTTTTTGTTTTGATGTTCGAAATACAAAATCACCGAAACCAAAATTATTTACAATGAATTTTTCTATTTCCTGTAGCAGATTTCCGGAATGTTTATGCAAAAACTGTGCATCTGCCTTTTGGGCTTCTTTCTCCTGATCTTGGTTCGTTGATTGGAGAATGATTGGCATATCTGGATCCAATTCTTTAATAAACCTTGTAAGCTTTACACCGGCATCCGGATCTAGTTTTCCACTCATTGGGAAACGAACATCTGACACAATTCCAAGAATATTATTCCGATATTTCTTGTAATAATCGATAGCCTCTTCGTAAGTAGAAGTGAGCAAAATTTTAGGACGGGCCCGAAACATCAAAATTCTATCTGCATCCGAAAGGCTAGAGTTGATAAGATTTCGTGCATGTTTCAATGCGATTTTATATAATAACGGAAGAAGAATAGAATAATACCTAGGATTGTCCTCCACAACAATAATACATCTTATATCAGCAATCTTATAATCTCGCTTAACATTTTTCTTATCTTCATAATATTTTATAATTGCAGGGAATACATTAGCATTCCCGGACCAAATAAATATTTTATCGATGGATTTCGTCAACCTCTTTTCCGGAATTTGCTTAATTTCTGAGGGATCGAAAGCAAGCAAGATGACTGGTTTTTTGGGGAATAATTTTTTTACTTTTGAACCAAAAGTCACCGGATCCATATCCGCAATTCTCATCATCACAATAACCATGTCATATTTTCGATGAGAAAGCATATCCAATGCTTTTGTAGCACTTTTTGCATGCCAAACACGGGGGGCATAGCTCAAATTCATTCCAAGATATTCATAAAGAATCTGTTGCGTAAGTCCTCCTTCTTCTTCCAAAATAAATGCATCGTATGGGCTTGCAACCAAAAGGATTTCATGAATCCTCACCAGCATCAGATCTTGAAAATTGACTTGCGAACGCAATGTTTTTATTGTTTCAGCCATCATCGGAAACTAAAGAAAAATAACCATACAAAACGTGTGCGTATTGTAGGGAATTATGTAGGTTTACTAATATGATTTCAGCACTTACATTACCTTTTAACGTACTTTCGGACTTGGTTTATCCGAATCTTTGCAAATCGTGCGGAGATATGATGACCGGAAGTAATCTTGTATGTGGCACATGTTTAAATAAATTGAGACAAACTCAATTCGGTAATTGGATAAAATCAATGTCCTGCTCTGAAGGAATAGATGCAGCATTCTCATGTTGGTTTTTTGATGATGAACTACAACAGGTCATTCATTTATTGAAATACAGTGATTATGCTGGAGTTGGAACTCAATTGGGTAAACTCATGGGAAAAACGATTCAGGTGGATAATATACGTGAAATTGATATGCTTATTCCCATTCCACTTCACACAGTTAAAAAACGGAAACGCGGATACAATCAGGCAGATTTTATAGCAAAAGGACTTTCCACATCTTGGAATTGTCCTGTACGAACTGATGTGTTGCGTCGAACCAAATTTACTGAAAGTCAAACACAACTTAATAAACAAGAGCGTATTCAAAATTTAGCCGATGCGATTGTGGTTCGTCGGAATGTAAAGGATAAAACAATTGTGTTGATCGATGATGTATTGACAACCGGATCCACTATGTCTTCAGCAGCTATCGCGTTGAAAAAATGTGGTACAAAAAAAGTGATTGCCTTGACGTGTGCAACACCAAGACCCACTGAGAAAACATGATAAAATCATTAAAATATTTTGATGTAAAAAATCGGAAAGTACTGATCCGCGTTGATTTTAATGTTCCCATGGATGGAGAACGTGTTATAGACGATTTTCGTCTTCGTGCCGCTTTACCAACAATTAAGGATTGTATGAACCGAGGAGCTGCGATTATTTTAATGTCACATCTTGGCCGTCCGAATGGGAAGCCTGATAATAAATATAGTTTAGTCCCTGTTGGCGAAACGTTGGCGGATTTATTTGAAATGCCCATAAAATTTTCTGATGATTGTGTGTCGAGAGACGCTTTGGATGTTTCCCTAGGACTGAAACCGGGTGAAATTCATTTATTAGAAAATGTACGTTTTCACTCGGGTGAGGAAAAAAATGATCCGAAATTTTCCGGAATTTTGGCAAAGCACGCTCACATTTATATCAATGATGCATTTGGAACTGCTCACCGGGCTCATGCTTCGAATACGGGTATTGCGAAACACTTACAGCTTAAAGGCATAGGTCATCTTATGGAAAAAGAGATCCATTTTCTAAATGGAATTATGACCAAACCCAAAAAACCGTTTACCCTTGTTTTAGGAGGTGCGAAACTAAAAACAAAGGTGGCATTAATTAAACGGTTTCTGATGGAAGCTGACACCATATTAATTGGTGGCGGTATGGTGTTCACATTTTTAAAGGCACGAGGGATGGAAATTGGAACTTCACTTGTGGATGACGCTATGTTGTCAACTGCAAAAGAAATTATTGGGCTTGCGCATGAACGCAAGGTAAAATTTCTATTTCCCACAGATATTAAATGTGTGAATAGCATAAAAAAAGACGAAAAAATATCAGTCTGTTCTTCGAAAGAATTACCGAAAAATAAAGTAGGAGTAGATATTGGTCCGGAGACTATTGAAAGATTTCGAAATGAAATAATGAATTCACAAACAATATTTTGGAATGGACCTATGGGAGTGTTTGAAGTTCCGGGATTTGAAAAGGGAACATTAGGTGTTGCAAATGCAATGGCAGACGCGGTAGAAAACGGATCAATTTCCGTTGTGGGTGGTGGCGATTCTGCGTCGGCTCTTAATCAATTTGGTCTAAACCATAGTATGAGTCATGTTTCTACAGGCGGTGGCGCATCGTTACAGATTTTAAGCGGAAATACCTTACCGGCATTAGAAGTATTGGAGCAATAATATGAAATCGAAATTTTTTGTAGTGGCAAATTGGAAAATGAATAAAACGAGTGAAGAAGCACAATTTTTCCTCGAAAAATCGTCCAAATTGAATTTGAATATGGAAAAAGCGCAGGTTATATTCTGCCCGCCTTTTACGGCGCTGTTTGACATGGGAAAATCTCTTGAGGGAGAATCGTGGTTATTGGGTGCCCAAAATATGCATTGGGAAGGATCCGGTGCATTTACCGGGGAAATTTCTTCCGAAATGCTGAAAGCGTGTGGAGTGACATACGTTATCCTTGGACATTCTGAAAGACGTCACATTTTTGGCGAATCTGATGAATGGATTAACAAGAAAATGCACCTTGCTTTTTTAGCGGGCTTACGACCCATATTTTGCGTAGGGGAAACTCTAGAAGAAAGACAAGCCGGAAATATGAAAGACGTGCTAGAAAAGCAAATTTCGAATGGGTTAAAAGATATATCTGACGTGAATGGATTTCTTATAGCATACGAACCGGTTTGGGCTATTGGTACCGGAGAAAATGCATCGGTAGATCAAATTGAGGATGCTCATGGTTTGGTAAAAAATCTTGTTCAACAAACCCTCGGAGACTTTGGAAGTACAATTCCGGTTTTATATGGAGGCTCTGTTAAATCAACCAATGTTGGTGAATTAATTCTTGCGAATGGCGTAGATGGTTTTTTAATTGGCGGCGCTAGTTTGGAACCGGAATCATTTTCGGAAATTATTACAAAAGTAGAAACCAGTATCAGGGAGTAAAAAAAATATGTTAGGATTTCTCATTACAATTCATACAATTGTCAGCCTATTTTTGGTGACAAGTATATTAATGCAAGCCAGTCAAGGCGGAGGGCTTGCCGGTTCATTTGGAGGGCAAGCATCTAATGCTATCCTCGGATCTCGCGGAACGGCTTCTATGCTGAGCAAAATTACGACTTGGCTTGTAGTGATGTTCATGGCATTGGCTATTTTGATTAGTTTAGTGGGCTCATCTTTAAGTGGAGACTCATCCACATCAATTCTTCAGGAAGCCGTTGAAGAAGGGTCTTTAGCACCCGGGGCTGAATTATCACTCCCAGGGGTGCAAATTTATCCCCAAAATGACCAATAAATGTTTAGCCGAAGTGGTGGAACTGGTAGACACGCTGTCTTGAGGGGGCAGTGGGGGAAACCCCGTGCCGGTTCGAGTCCGGCTTTCGGCACTGAATATTAATAAAGGAACAAAATTCACATGAAATTAAAGAAAAATCTCATATTTATCCTGATGGTTTCAGCCATGTGTTTTTCCCAAGATCCAATGGCGGATCATGCGCGTGCTCAGGAAGAACTTGCAAAAGGTAATATTGATATTGCAGAATCCCTTTTTAAAAGTGCTCTAGATATGGACCCATCATTTTCTCTGGCATTTCTTGGTCTTTCAAGAGTAAGCCTGCGGAAAGGTGATTTAACCAATACAGGGAAGTTTTTAAGAGAAGCAATTGATATGGAACCTGAAAATCAAGAATTTCGAGATGAATTTGAACAGCTCAGCGAATTAAATACGTTAATGAATCAGGGGAATCGTTATTACAGTAATGGTGAAATATCGGAGGCTCTTGAAACATTCAGGATCATTCTTGAAAGGTTTTCTACCTTTTCGGAAGCGGCCTTTAGAATGGGCTTGGCATATTCAAGGAATGGCGAGACGCCTGCAGCGGTTGAGAGTTTTAAAAATGCACTTCGAATTAATCCTTATCATGAAAACGCTCTGAAAGCAATCAAGAATGAAGCAAAAAGATCTTTTCTGTCCGGGAATCAATATTATAAACGTGGCGATCTTGAATCTGCATTGGAATCGTACAGAAAGGCAATTGGGATTGATGAAACATTTTATCAGTCTTTTTATCAACTTGGTGTGATTGAAGCAAAACTTGGGAATGATAACATTGCTATAGAAAACTATCAAAGTGCGCTGGATATTCAACCCGGGTTTTACAAAGGATGGTATGCAATTGGTAAAGCAAAGAATAGGATAGGCGATTCAGAAGGAGCCATCGCGGCATTTAATCAAGCTATTGAAGTTCATCCGAAATATTCTAAGGCGTACGGCGCGATTGGCGATTTACATCTTGCAAACCAGAATTATGATGCGGCGCTTCAAGCATTTCTACAAGGCTCAATTGTAGATTCAACCTATGCCAAATCATTTATTGGATTGGGGATTGTTTATTTAAATCAAGAACTTTTTCAGGATGCAATTAGTCCTTTAGAAACCGCATCCGAATTAAAACCGAAAGATGCAATGGTTTGGTTCAGACTTGCCTCTGCATATAATGGTGTGGAAGATTGCGAAAATAGCAAACGTGCAGCGAGGGAAGCAACGGAACAAAAACCTAAATTTGGTGGGGGTTGGTATGAGCTTGGTATTGCAGAATGGTGTGGAGGAAAAGGGAATAAAACAGCTTCACTCAATTCGCTCGAACGCGGAAGAAATGATAGAAATTGGCGTCCATCCTGTGAGCATTTGATAAAAGAAATCCGAACTCCACGTTAAATAAAATATATTAATTAGTCCGTTTACTGTAAAGGAAAATTTGTTGAAGATAAAAGCAATTATTTTTGATTTAGATAATACCTTGTTAGATTTCATGAAAATGAAACGACAAGCCGTTCGGGCAGGAATTGAGTCCATGATTGAAGCCGGTCTTACGGTTGACCAAGATAAATCAGTCGATAGAATTTTCGAATTATATGAGGCAAAAGGGTGGGAGAATCAACAAATATTTGATATATTTTTAGAGGAAATTCATGGTAAAGTTGATGCAAAATTTTTAGCTGCCGGAATTGTAGCTTATCGCCGAGCACGGGAAGCCAACCTCAAAGTGTACCCCAACGTAAATCAGACATTAGTTTCCCTTGGAAAAATGGGACTAAAACTAGCAATTGTATCAGATGCGCCTCGTCGCGAAGCTTGGATGAGAATTTTCTATCTAAACCTTCATCATGTGTTTGATATTGTACTTACCTTCGATGATACGGGAGTTCGAAAACCATCACCAAAACCATTTGAAATGGCACTCGATCAATTATCGGTTAAAGCAGATGAGGCAATCATGATAGGAGATTGGCCGGAGCGAGATGTGGAAGGTGCAAAACAGCTCGGAATTAAGACTATTTATGCACGATATGGTGATACATTTGGAACGGTAGAATCTGGTGCAGATTGGGATATTAATGATGTATCCGAAATTCTTGATATTGTCAATGAACTCAACCGAACCTAATTGGTTCATTGGAACAGATATTGTTTCTGTTCCCAGAATTTCGAGCATTATTAACAAAGAACAAGATTCTTTCATATCTCGTATTTTTACAAAAGGTGAAATCTCTTACTGTGGTAAAAGGAATAATCCAGCTATTCATTACGCCGGGAGGTTTGCTGCAAAAGAAGCACTAAAAAAAGCAATTTTATCCTATAATCCCAAATCTACAATTTCTTTAAAAAAGATAGAAATTCAACGGTTAGATTCAGGGGAACCTCACGTGAACCTCAATGAATCTTTGGATTGTAAAGTGAGTATATCTCACACAGAAGAATTTGCAATCGCCTTTGCGATCGTGAAACCCAAAATATGAGAATTCTTACGAAAAAACAGGCCAAAGAACTTGATTTAATGGCCATGGTAAAAGAAGGAATCCCGGGAGAGCAATTAATGGGAAACGCAGGAATGGCGATTGCAAAATTAGCAGAAGAAATAACAGCCTCTAATGCGAACATGGCAATTGCTGTCGTGTGTGGGAAAGGAAATAATGGTGGTGATGGTTTTGCAGCTGCACAGATTTTAAAAGATTGCGGAAGAAACATAGACGTGTATTCTCTATATCCAGAATCAAACATTACAGGAGATGCGAAAACATTTTATTCAAAACTCATCGAAGCAGGGCAAGAAGTTCAATTCATTGCGCATTCACCAACAAAAAATATATCTTATTCTTTAATTATTGATGCTGTTTTGGGTACTGGCGTGAGAGGAGAATTGCAATCTGAAATAACATCCTGGATACGCTGGATGGATGAACAAAATTCACAGATTCTATCTGCCGATATTCCTTCCGGTCTACATGCGGATACCGGGTTAGTCAATCCCATTTGCGTTACAGCGAATAAAACTGTTACAATGGGATATCCAAAAATTGGGATGTTGCATAATGATGGACCCGATGCATCTGGTGAAATTGTAACTGCAGATATTGGATTCCCGAATCTACTTGAAAAGAAAAAAGACATGCATTGGTCAATTTTTGATGATTCTGATATGAAGACCCTATTCCCAAAATTACCAAGAAATTCTTCGAAGCATTCTCAGGGTAAAGTTCTATTAATCGCCGGATCAAAAGGGATGACTGGAGCAGCGGTTCTTGCAGGAATCGGAGCCATGCGAACTGGCGCGGGGTTGGTAAAAGCATGTGTTCCGGAATCTCTAAATACAATTTTTGAAACGAAAATGACTGAAGTAATGACCATTCCATGCGAAGACCATGATTTAGGACGACTTCAAATGGACAACATTAAACTGTTGAAAAGTGCAATAAAATGGTGCGATTGCGTGGTGATTGGCCCGGGAATTGGAAACCATTCTTCAACAAAAAATATGGTTGAAAAAATAGTTGTAACCTCAAATATTCCGATGGTTATAGACGCAGATGCGTTAGAAATATTCTATGATAATGATCAATTACTATCCAAGGTTGAGGCACCGTTTATTATAACGCCTCATTGTGGCGAATTAAGTAAGATTCTAAAAGTTGGCAAAACGCATCTTGAAAATAACTTTCCTGAAATGGCTTCCAACCTTTCAAAAAATATTAATGGAGTGTTGGTCGCAAAAAATGCACCAACTATCACATTAAAAGGATCACATGGTATATTTAATCCATCAGGAAACTCTGGTCTTTCAACGGGTGGAACGGGGGATGTATTATCGGGAATGTTGGGGAGTTTAATGGCCCAAGGGTTTGATCCATTTATCGCTTCGCAAATCGGAGTCTTTTTACACGGAAAAGCGGCGGATATTTGTGCTCGCGAACTAGGTCAGCGTGGTATGATTGCATCTGATCTACTTAATACAATTCCAAAAGCGATTGCTTTGTATGAATAATCGGAAATTCAGGTGGTTATTGGGACTATACATCATTGCGATTTTTAGTTTGTCCGCAATTCCGGGAGAATCGCTTCCAACTCAGCTATTCCCTCAATGGGATAAGGTTGTTCACTTTATTGAATATTTTTTCTTTGGGCTTTTAGCATGTAACAGTATTGACAAACCGAATCCCCGCATGATATTCTTTTTAATTATTGGAGGAATTGTCGTTTCGGGAATGGATGAAACCTGGCAATCATTTCAACCGGGGAGAGATTCCAGCGTTTTCGATATGTTTGCGGATGGGTTGGGTTTTATTTTCGGTTCGATTTTTGCATTAAAATGGTTTAAAATACAGTCGGTTAAATAAGATTATGGATAAAATTGTAATACATGGACAAAAATCACTTTCTGGTTCGGTAGAAATTAGTGGGGCAAAAAATGCAGTTTTGCCTCTTATGGCAACTTCTTTGTTATCCCAAGGTGTAACAATTCTTCATAAAGTACCAAATTTGAAAGACACCCGGACCATGATTAGTTTGCTTGAAATGACGGGTGCCGGGATTGAGTTTAAAGATGGAACGCTAACCATTGATGGGAGCACAGTGGACACGCCATTTGCTCCTTACGAGCTCGTTAAAACTATGCGAGCATCCTTTTATGTTCTTGGTCCGTTACTAGCCAGATTCGGTTCTGCAAAAGTATCTTTACCGGGTGGATGCGCTTGGGGTCCTCGACCTGTGAATTTTCATTTGGCTGCCATGGAAAAATTGGGTGCAGATATTCAGTTGGATGAGGGATATATCAATGCAAAAGCAAAAACATTAAAAGGTAATGAAATTCATTTTGAAATTCCATCGGTAGGAGCGACAGGAAATACCATAATGGCGGCAGTCCTTGCCGAAGGAACAACAGCCATTACTAACGCTGCTATGGAACCAGAAATCACCCAATTGGCAGATGTACTCGTTCAGATGGGAAGTAATATTACCGGCATTGGGACCAGCACACTCGTCATTCAAGGAGTGCAATCACTAACTGCTCAAGAAATAACCGTAATTCCCGATAGAATTGAAGCAGGTACTTTTTTAATCTGTGGTGCTGCAATTGGGGATTTTACCTTACATAATGTTGAACCCAGCCATTTGTCAATTGTTCTTGAAAAATTAAAAAATGTCGGCGCAGAAATCTCCATTAATGAAAATTCGATTCTCATCAAAAAAGCAAAGGGTGTAAAACCGGTGGATGTTACGACGGATGTGTATCCTGGATTTCCAACAGATTTACAAGCGCAATGGATAGCGCTTATGACGATAGCGGAGGGTTCCTCGATGGTTACTGACACGGTTTACCATGACAGATTTTCTCATGTACCTGAATTAATTAGACTTGGTGCAAATATTCGCGTGGAAAATAATGTAGCATTTGTGCGTGGTAAACCTTCTTTGAAGGGTGCAAATGTTATGTCTACGGATATACGTGCGAGCGCATCGCTTATCCTAGGCGGACTATTTTCCGAGGGTAAAACGGACGTAAGCAGAGTATATCACATTGATCGGGGTTACGAAAATATTGAACAAAAATTCAGGAATTTGGGTGCAGAAATTTCCCGGGAATATGAGTAAGGATGTTTTTTGTTTTTATTAGGAATGGTGTAGATTTTCTAGCCTTAAAGGTTCTTAAAGCTGAACAATGAAAGTAGTTATAATAGGTGGTGGAGAAGTCGGATTCCATGCTGCAAAAGCGTTGTGTGGTGAAAATCATGACATCACGATTGTTGATATCGATCCCGCCAAAACCAAACGAGCTTCCGATCATATAGACGTTATTACCGTCGAAGGAAATGGGGCGAGTCCAAATACCCTTCGCGAAGCCGTCGTTGAAGACGCGGATCTCGTTCTTAGTCTAACCCGCACAGACGAAGTAAACTTAATTGCATCCCAACAAGCACATAAAATGGGTGCAAAAAAGATTATTGCAAGACTCCGGAATGAGCAATATACAAGACGTGATTCAATCATCCGACCCGAATCTTTTGGCATTGATCTTGTTATTCATCCCGAAAAAGCAGCCAGCGACGAAATAGTGAGATTGGTGCGGCATTCTTATGCTACACAAGCGATGGATTTTGAAGGTGGACGAATGGAAATGATTGGATTTAGATTGGATAAAAATTGTCCTATTGCGACCAAAACAATTCGGGAAATTTGTGAAGAGAATGAAGATTTTAGATTTGGAGTGGTGGCAGTAACACGAAATGGTTCTACTGAAGTTCCATGGTCCGATTTCATTTTCCGAGAAGGGGACACATGTTATTTTATTTTTAAAAAGGATTATTTAGACCAGATTATGGAAATGCTTGGTAAAGAAGCTATAGAAGCGAAAGGCGTTATGATTTTAGGTGGAAGTAAAATTGGCAGAAACCTTGCAGAAACTCTTCAAAATGAAATGTCTGTTAGGCTTATTGATGCAAATAGAGATAAAGCAGAACGGCTTGCATCCACGCTACCAAACACCATGGTTTTAAATAGTGATGGAACAGATGTTGAATTCCTTAAATCTGAAAATATTCATGAATTAGATAGTTTTATTTCTGTAACTCAAAGCGAGCAAACCAATTTACTTTGCGGATTGTTAGCTCACCATCTTGGTACAAAACAGACTATAATTCACATTAATACAACAGAATATCTTCCTGTTGTTCAAGAAATTGGAATTGGTTGCATGGTTAGTAAAAATATATCCACCGTAAATGCCATTCTGCAAAATATAAAAAGTGGGTTTTCAGATTCAGCGGTTACCTCATTTGAAGAATTAGAAGTGGATGTGTTAGAATTCAGTCCTGAGCCTGGAAGTAAAGTGATGGACATTCCATTGTCCGAGGTTCATTTTCCCAAAGATAGTATTGTGGGTATTATTAATCACCATGGGCATTTAAGTATAGCACGTGGATCGTCACAATTAACCGAAGATGATATTGTCCTTGTGTTTGCAAAGCAGAAAGCTATTCCGAAATTACGTAAGCTGTTCTCGGCTTAATGAATTATAAAACAATCCTTAATATCTTAGCAATGCTAATGGCATCGCTTGGAATTACACTTCTAATTCCCGCCGGTATTTCTTGGTATTATGGAGAAGGTGTGGAATCAGGGTTTTTATTTAGTTCAGGATTTTGCATATTATTTGGAGTTCCATTATGGTTTATTTTCCGTAATGATCGCAGATTAACCAATAGGGATGGATTTGCCATCGTTGCATTTTCTTGGATAACGACCGCAATCATTTCTGCGATTCCTTTTTACATGACGGGCGCAATCCCAAATATTACAGACGCATTTTTTGAAGCAATGTCCGGCGTTACAACAACCGGTGCGACTATCATTGGCAGTCCAATCACAATGCCTCACTTACCCAATGGTATAGAAAGTCTTCCAATGAGTGTACTGTTTTGGAGATCGTTTATTCAATGGATTGGCGGAATGGGTATCATAGTTTTTTATATTGCAATTTTACCTTTATTGGGAGTTGGAGGTGTTCAACTTTTTAAGGCAGAAATGCCCGGCCCGGTTGCCGATAAAATTCGACCACGTGTTAAAGAAACAGCTCGATTCCTTTGGATGACTTACCTCGGATTTACTTTTGCTGAAATCATTCTTTTATCTATGAGCGGAATGTCTTGGTTTGATTCAGTTTGTCATGCATTTACCACCATGCCAACAGGCGGGTTCTCAACAAAAAATGCTAGCATTGGGGCATTTGCAAATCCGGTAACACATTATATAATCATCATCTTTATGATGATCGCCGGTGTGAATTTTACACTTCATTTCAGGGCAATTACCGGAAATGTAAAAACCTATTTCAGAGATAAGGAATTTCTGTTTTACCTTGGATTAATTATGACGATAACTTTCATTATCTTTTTGACACTTGGTGCTCCAAAAAATGATTGGTCTCACAGTAATTTTCAGAATGCGTTATTTCAAACTGTTTCTATTTTAACAACTACCGGATTTGGTTCTGCGGATTATGAACTTTGGACCTTTTTTGCTCAATTTTTATTACTAAACCTAATGTTTATAGGAGGCATGGGAGGGTCCACAGGTGGTGGAATGAAAACGATCAGATTTATGTTAATTTTGAAATATGCCGCTAGTGAAACACGAAGAATGCTACACACAAAAGCAATAATTCCTATTCGAATTGGGAAAAGATTAATTAGTGAGGACATTATTCGAAATACTCTCGGATTTTTTCTTTTTTACGTGTCCATCTTTGCGATTACTTCTATTACCCTTACGGCCATGGATTTAGATATCATTTCCGCTGTCAGTGTTGCTGCATCATCAATTGGAAATATTGGTCCAGCGCTTGGCGATTTTGGCCCAACAGAAAATTATGCATTATTACATCCGATTGGAAAATGGCTATTATCTTTTTGTATGCTTTTGGGTAGGTTAGAAATCTTCACCATTATGGTAATATTTAGCCGTGTATTTTGGAAATAAGTATTTAATTAGATGCAAACATTATTGATACAGAATCAGAACGGAATAGCTACCATAACCATTAATCGCCCAGACGTTTTGAATGCGGTTAATGATGTGGTTGTGTCAGAACTGAGTCAAGCTTTAACTGATGCAATTTCTGAAGAGTCCATTGGTGTTATTATTCTCACCGGAGCAGGCGAAAAAGCATTTGTTGCCGGTGCGGACATCAAAAAAATGTCAAAAATGAATTCTAATGAAGCGCTTGAATTTGGGAAAAACGGGCAAGAAATGACTTCAATCATTGAAAATTCACCGAAACCTGTCATTGCAGCTGTGAATGGTTTTGCTTTTGGTGGAGGGTGCGAAATAGCGTTAGCATGTCATATTCGAATAGCGAGTGACACTGCTGTTTTTTCCCAGCCGGAAGTAAAGTTAGGATTAATACCCGGTTGGGGTGGTACCCAACGGTTGCCGAAAATTGTGGGAAAAGGGAAAGCAAACGAAATGATTTTAACCGGCGAAATGGTTTCTGCGGATGAAGCCTATCGGATTGGGCTCGTGAATGCAACGGTGGCGCATAAAGACCTTGAAGAGTCATGTCGAAAAATGGGAGAGACAATGCTTCATAATAGTCCCAATGCTATTGCTAAATCGCTTGCATCGATTAATGCGGGGTCCGGTATTTCGATAGAAGATGGATTGGATATCGAAGTCAATAATTTCAGCCAATTATTTAGCACAGAAGAAGCTAAAGAAGGACTGACTGCGTTCATCGAAAAGCGTCCGCCAAACTTTCGATCCTAATAAAATGATGAAATTTGTGATCCTTTCTTCCGGGGTATTTAATTATATGCTTAATAAGACGGGCAATATGCTTCTCAGGTACAGGCCAGAGGACGTGTGCGCTGTAATTTCCCCCGAGCATGCGGGGAAAACTGCACAAGATGTTATTGGATATGGTGGAAAAATTCCGGTGGTTTCTTCATTTGCCAAAGCGCAATACACTAAACCTGATACACTTGTATTAGGTGGTGCTCCTCAAGGCGGGATCATTTCTCAATTAGTTCGTTCAGAAATAAATCACGCATTGGAAAGTGGATGTGATATCATTAGTGGAATGCACACTTTTTTGAATGATGACCCAGAAATAAGAAATTTGGCGGAACAATATTCATGTACGCTCACTGATTTAAGGCGGCCACCCAATCCGCCTCATTTCCCGAAAGGTTTATGGAAAGATCGAAAAATTCCAGTTCTGTTGGTTGTTGGCTCTGATTGCGATACAGGAAAAATGACCACTGCTTGGGAATTGGCAAACCGATTGAAGAAAAAAGGACTGAACGCTGAATTTCTCGGAACGGGCCAGACGGGAATTTTGCTGAGCGGGAATGGTGTCCCAATTGATGCTGTTGTGTCAGATTTTATGGCAGGTGAAATTGAACATTCCATTGAAAAAATTGGCGAATGTGATCTCATTATTGTAGAAGGACAGGGATCCTTAACCAATCAATATTATGCAGGTGTTACACTTGGACTTTTGCATGGATCGATGCCGGACTTTCTTGTGATGACTCACGAAGTTGTAAGAAAATCGGATACCACAGGGTTTCCATCTGCAAAGCTCCGAGATTGCATGCCAACATATATTGATCTTATGAAACCTTTTAAGTCTTCCCGATTTGTAGGTATCAATCTGTTAACGGTAAACCAACCTGAAAAGGAAGCGAAGAAAACCATATCTGATATTGAATCAAAAATCGGAATTCCCACCACCGATCTTGTTCGATTTGGCGATCAATCCTTGATCGATTCCATTCTAAAGGATGTGCAAAATTGGAATTAAGCTGGGCAACATATCGAATAGAATGCACGCATCCGTTTGGTTTATCACGCGGAACGGTAAATTATTACGATATTGTGTATATCTATTTGACGGGAGATGGTTTTATTGGGCGAGGAGAGGCAGCTCCGTCCAAGCGATATGATGAATCCACTTCTGCTATTGTGGATCTATTAGAAAAAGGGATTGAAATTCCGTCTTTAGATGATGAGTATGAATCTTGGGAAAATAAATTAACTGGCCAAACTATAGGTATTAAAGCGCTAGAGTCCGCTTTGAGTATGGCTGCTTTAGATTGGTGGTGCCAACGTGATGAAATTCCGTTACATCAGTTATTACATGCCAATAAAGATGCAACGCCGCAAACTTCTTTCACTGTTGCGATTGGCGATTTAGATGAAATTCCACAAAAAATCAAAGAAGCAAAGCCCTATGCAATTATTAAGGTGAAGCTTGGGACAGATGAAGATAAAGAAATCATTAATGCAGTCCGCGGTTGCACCGATAAACCTATTCGAGTAGATGCAAATGAAGGCTGGACTCTCGCACAAGGAATTGAAATGTGTCAATGGTTATCGGAACGAAATGTGCAATTTGTGGAACAGCCATTACCATCGGATTCTCTGGATGAATCTTCTGTTTTACGCGATGAGTCTCCGCTTCCAATTTTTGCGGATGAAAATTCAATTTCTGCTGAAGATATTCCAAAAATAGCGTATGCCTTTGATGGAATTAATATCAAACTAATGAAATGTGGAAGTTTGTTTGAAGCGAAGCGAATGATTGAATCTGCAAGAAAACATGATTTAAAAATTATGTTGGGTTGTATGGTGGAATCGTCTATAGGGATTACGGCAGCTGCTCATTTATCTCCGTTGGTTGATTTCGCCGATCTTGATGGAAACCTTCTGATTTCGAATGATCCATATCAAGGCGTTAGCGTTGAAAATGGGAAATTGGTTCTTCCGGATGGAAATGGGGCAGGAATTACTTTAAGATCTGGAATTGAGGGGTTGATATGAAAATTCTTAGAATTGAACATGTGGGGATAGCTGTTGAAAGCATTGAAAAAGACGCACCTTTTTGGAAACACATTTTAGGAATACAACATTTGGGAACAGAATCGGTGAAAGGCCAAGGGGTTACGACAGATATTTATAATACGGAACATGGAAAAATTGAACTATTGGAAGCTTTGGGTGTCGATTCGCCGATGGTAAAATTTCTTAAAAAACGTGGACCGGGCATGCATCATATTTGTCTTGAAGTAGAAAACATTTTTGAAGCAATAAGAGAATTAAAAGATAATAGTATTGAAACGATTACCGATGAGCCATCGGTTGGCGCTGAGGGAATGTTGGTAATATTCATCCATCCGAATAGCACCGGTGGCGTGCTTGTCGAACTTTCACAGAAACCAAAGTAATTGGTCTCACTAGCTGATATAAAAGATGCGCATGAGCGTATCGAACCCTACATTCATCGAACGCCAATTCTTACCTCTGCTACATTGGATCAAATGTCCGAGGCAACGATGTTTTTTAAATGTGAGAATTTTCAGAAAGCCGGTGCTTTCAAAGCTCGCGGTGCGACCAATGCAATTTTGAGTTTATCCGATGAAGATGCCAAGCGAGGCGTGGCAACAGTTTCATCCGGGAATCACGGCGCCGCTTTGGCAAAAGCTGCTCAGATTCGAGGAATTCCTGTTACAGTTATAATGCCTTATAACTCAGCCAAGATCAAATTTGAAGCAGTTAAATCTTATGGTGCCGAAATTATCACCTGCGAACCGGATCAAATCTCCCGTGAATCTGCTCTTCAAGAATATGTATCCAAAACAGATGTGGCAGTTATTCATCCTTATAATGATGAACGCATTATTGCAGGTCAGGGAACAGCTGGGCTTGAACTCATGGAAGGTCAACCGGAATTGGACGCTGTTATTTCGCCTGTGAGTGGAGGCGGACTGCTTAGCGGAACGGCTCTGGCGGTGAAAGGGATGAATTCAAACACGGATGTATTTGGCGCCGAGCCGGAAGGGGCTGATGATACGTTTTTGTCTATGAAAGCGGGAGAAATTGTCCCGAATAAAAGAGTCGATACGATTGCGGATGGATTACGGTCCCAAATTGGAATACTTACTTTCCCGATAATTCAAAGAATGGTAACAGGAATTATAACTGTGACGGATGCAGAAATAATTGATGCAATGGAATTGATTTGGGAACGGATGAAAATTTTGGTTGAGCCATCAGGCGCAATTTCTCTAGCTGCAGTGTTGAAAGAAAAGTCCTTATTTCAGAGGAAGAAAGTGGGAATTATTCTTTCAGGTGGAAATGTGGATTTATTCACATTACCCTTTTAACATAATTAAATTCTCTGCCATTGATCCTTATCTTTTATCCGTCGTAATTTAGACATTATGGCAGAGTTCAAGATTCATTCGGAATTCGAACCCAAAGGTGATCAGCCGCAGGCAATATCCTCATTGGTGGGCGGATTAAAACAGAAACTGGATCATCAAGTTTTACTTGGAGTAACTGGTAGTGGAAAAACGTTTACGATGGCGCAAGTGATTCAAGAAGTCCAGCGTCCAACATTGATTATATCGCACAACAAAACATTAGCCGCACAACTTTATGGTGAATTCAAGCAGCTTTTCCCGGAAAATGCTGTGGAATATTTTATTTCGTATTATGATTATTATCAACCTGAGGCGTACCTACCTGTTACAGACACTTTTATCGAAAAAGATATGGCAGTGAATGAAGAAATTGATCGCCTAAGGCTGAAAACCACCACTGCGCTATTGGAACGAAAAGATGTCATTGTTGTGAGCTCAGTTTCTTGTATCTATGGTATTGGATCTCCAGATGAATACCGTGATCAAATTGTGAGGATAGTAAAAGGAAAACCACTTCATAGAAAAGAGGTCTTTACAAAACTCATACATATTCATTATGCGCGAAACGATACAGTTCTAGAACGTGGTAATTTTCGAGTGCGCGGAGATGTAATTGAAATTTTCCCCGCTTACGATGTGGCCTGCACACGAATAGAAATGTTTGGAACTGAAGTGGATTCCATCACTCGATTCGATCCCCTTACCGGAGAAATTCTGGGTGAAATGGACTCAGTCATTATTTATCCTGCAAAACATTTTGTAACCGATAAAAAGCAAATTAAGGGAATCGTTAAAACCATTCGTAAAGAACTCGATGAAAAGCTATCGGATTTCAGAAAAAATAATAAACTATTAGAAGCACAGCGATTGGAACAAAGAACCAATTTTGATCTAGAAATGATGATGGAACTAGGTTACTGCTCCGGGATTGAAAATTATTCTCGCTATTTCTCAGGTCGAAAGGCGGGGGAAAAGCCATTTACATTATTAGACTTTTTTCCTGATAACTACATGACTTTTATAGATGAGTCACATGTCACACTTTCTCAGGTGCAGGGAATGTATAATGGCGATCGTGCTCGAAAATTAACACTTGTGGAACATGGTTTTCGTCTACCAAGCGCATTGGATAATCGTCCGCTTCAAATAGATGAATTTATGAAAATGCAAAACCAGGTGACTTATGTTTCGGCAACACCGTCTGATCGTGAGCTTGAATTGGCTAATGGTATAATTGCAGAGCAATTAATTCGCCCAACCGGATTGCTTGATCCAATAGTGAAAACTCGCAGCACAAATGGACAAATGGATGATCTTGTGAATGAAATACAGAACCGGACAAAAATGAATGAACGTTGTCTCATTACAACCTTAACAAAACGTATGGCAGAAGATTTAACGGAATATTTGCGTGGACTAAGTCTCAGAGTGAGATATTTACATAGCGATATTCATACTTTAGACCGAGTTAAAATTTTACGTGATCTTCGTCTTGGTGAATTTGATGTTTTAGTTGGTATTAATCTTTTGAGAGAAGGATTAGACCTTCCTGAAGTATCTTTGGTGGCTGTTTTGGATGCAGATAAGCAAGGGTTTCTTAGATCAAAGAGTTCGCTAATGCAAGTGGCGGGTAGAGCGGCACGTCATTTAAACGGGACAGTTATCCTTTACGGCGATAAAATCACTGAAGCGATGCAATACCTCATTAGTGAAACAAAACGTCGCCGAAAAGTTCAGCAGAAATACAATATAACCCATAATATTGAACCGAAATCTGTTTACAAATCTATGGATGATATTTTGCATAGCACTGCTGTTGCAGATTCACTTCAGGAAAAAGATGCGTTTCAACCAAAGACAAAACGCAAAGGGATAGATTTTGATCAGTTGGATAAACAGCTTGCGCTTGAAATGATGCGAAAGGAAATGTTGGAAGCAGCAGATGATTTAGAATTTGAACAAGCAGCAAAATTGAGAGATGAAATTCAGAAATTTGAAAAAGAATTGGCTGGAATTTTTGAAGGAGGCAAATCTTCATGAAAATACTGATAACAGGAGGTGCCGGTTATATTGGAGCTCATGTCGGCTTGGAATTACTAGATCAGGGATATGAAGTGGTAGTACTTGATGATCTTTCGATGGGCACAAAGGAAAATGTAGATACACGAGCCGAGTTTATTCTTGGATCTATTTTGAATCGAGAAGATAATGAAAAAGCGCTTGATGGTGTCGATGCAGTGATTCACATGGCTGCTTTCAAAGCTGCTGGGGAATCTGTTGAAAATCCTGAAAAATATATGCATAATAATGTGTACGGAACATTGACTTTGCTTGATACTATGGTTGATTTATCCATTCAAAATTTTGTGTTTTCATCTTCCGCAGCTGTGTACGGAGATCCTAAATATTTGCCCATTGATGAGCGACATCCAGTGAATCCTATTAATCCCTATGGCGAATCAAAATTAATCATTGAGAAAATTCTTAAGGATGTATATGAATCCAAAGGAATCAGATCTGCATCACTTCGATATTTTAATGCAGCCGGATATGACATTAAAGGCCGGATACGAATTCCGGAAAAAGGGCCGAATAACTTACTTCCGATTGTGATGGAAACAGCAAATGGAACTCGCAATAAAATGAATGTATTTGGAAACGATTATAAAACACCTGATGGAACCGGCGTACGGGACTATATTCATGTTTCAGACCTCGCAAAAGCGCACATTCTTTCAGTGAACTATTTAAAAAATAATCCATCAATTACAGTAAATCTTGGATCTGAAGTTGGATATTCTGTTCAAGAAATCATTGACACAGCTAGAAAAATAACAGGAGAAATAATTCCTACAGAGATCAAAAGTCGCAGATCGGGAGACCCGCCAAAGTTGGTTGCGAGCTCAGAAAACGCAAAAGAAATATTAAAATGGTCTGCCGAACATTCTGAAATTGAAACATTGATTTCAACAATGTGGGAAATTTATTGCCATGCGGAGGTTACTGAATGATTAGATCTCACTCCCAGCCCCTCTTTTTGAAAGAGAGGGGTTGAGTTGAATACAAAAATCAAAAGCGCAGATCATTCCGAATATCCCAGCCGACGAATTAAAAAAAACTGCTTAGGAGAAACATTCCATGATTGATTTAGATAAATTACAAAAAAGGTCTGGTATCATTGGTAGAAGCGATGCTATTCGTCAAGTGTTGGAAATGATAGCTCAAATTGCTCCAGTAGATATTTCTGTTTTGGTAACTGGTGAATCTGGAACTGGGAAAGAGGTTGTTGCCAAAGCGATCCATAAATTTAGTAGAAGAACTCATGAAGGATTGGTAGTAGTAAACTGCGGTGCTATTCCGGCAGGAATTATAGAAAGTGAATTATTTGGACATAAAAAGGGTGCCTACACTGGCGCTGGAGAAGACCGAAAAGGGTATTTTGAATCAGCCCATAAAGGAACCATATTTTTAGATGAGATTGGTGAAATGCCATATGAAACACAGGTAAAATTATTACGGGTGCTTGAAACCGGGGAGTTTATGCGCGTTGGGGATTCCAAAACGTTAAGAACTGATGTTCGAGTCGTTGCTGCGACCAATAAGGATTTAGCCACACTTGTGGAAAATGGAAAATTCCGACAGGATCTTTACTTTAGATTGAAAACGATTACGATTGATGTTCCAACATTACGTACCAGATTAGAAGATTTGAATTTGCTAGTTGAGCGCTTTGCTTTAGAATTTACAAGGAGTAATGACATCCCTTATAGAGGATTTGTGCCCGACGCTATTCGTATCATGAAACATCATGATTGGCCTGGAAACGTTCGTGAACTTAAAAATTTTGTAGAAAGTATTCTGGTTTTGGAAAAAGGTGAGCGAATCACAGCGGTTATGGTTGAGGAACAGATAGGAAATGCAAGAATGCCATCAAAAGGAAATCTTCCGATGGTAATGAGCCAAACACCTGAACAAGCTGAACGGGAATTAATTTTACGTCAACTATTGCTTCTTCGCCAGGATGTTGAATGGGTAAAATCAATGTTAAGCGGTCAAGGGTTACCGGTAATAAACGAAGGGGAAATACCGGCTTATACTGCCGAAGTACAATCAGAGGATGGGCGAATTCCTGTGGATCAAATTTTTGATGAGTATATTCGCGGTGCTTCTATAGGAGATATGAATTTGAAAAATCTCGAAAAAGAGGCACTAGAGCGCACTCTGAAATATTTTAATAATAGCCGGAGAGCTACTGCAAGGTCCCTCGGAATGAGCGAAAGAACCTTATACAGAAAAATTGAAGAATACGGATTGGAACCGAAAATTAAGCGAAGGAAAAAGAATGGTGATTAGAACAATTTACATCTTCATTCTTTCCGTTTTGTTAGTCCCAGGATGCATGTTTTACTCGATGGCAGGTTCTATTCCGCCTCACATAAAAAGCATCGCCATTCCGCTCGTAGAAAATCAGACTTCAGAATTTGGAATGGCGGAAGCAGTGACAGATAATCTGGTTGAAAAATTCACAGAAGAAAACATTCTTCGAGTTCAAGATGGAAATGATGCAGATTCCATCTTGCGTGGGACTATTATTAGCATAAAAGATGCGCCTTACACTTACACGAAAGAAGAAGCAGTTACGGAATACCGATTTACGGTTAATTTGAAAGTTGAATGGTTTGATGTAAATGAAGATAAAACACTATTTGAGAAGAATTTTTCCAGTTTTGGCGCATACGGATTAAGCGGAGATATTAGTACCGACGGTATTGACAATGATGGTGACGGTTTAACTGATGATGAAGATGATGATGAATTTGGCGATGCTCGTGAATTCGCTACTAATGTTGCGGTAAAAAAAATTGCGGAAGATATACTTAACGAAATAATGACATCATGGTAAAGGAATTATGAAACATAAATACATAGCAAACATAGCAGAATTTGAAGGGCAAGACGTCACTTTTCATGGGTGGGTTTATTCCAAAAGATCCAGTGGGAAAATTTGGTTTTTGATGCTTCGTGACGGAACAGGAATGACGCAGTGCGTCGTCGTTAAAAGTGAAGTTTCGGAAGAGGTGTTTAACATTGAACCAACTCTGACGCAGGAATCATCCCTTTCTGTAACGGGGACAGTGCGGAAAGATGATAGGTCTGTTGGAGGATTTGAGCTTACTGTCAAAGACATTAAAACGCATCAAATTGCAGAGGAATATCCTATTTCTCCCAAAGAACACGGTACAGCTTTTTTGATGGATCACCGGCATTTGTGGCTTCGATCCAAAAAGCAACACGCCATATTGGGAATTCGAAATCAAATTATTAAAGCTTGCAGAGACTTTTTTGAGGAAAACGGATTTACGCTGATTGATACCCCCATATTTACGGCAAACGCCTGCGAAGGAACATCCAATTTGTTTAATGTGGAATATTTTGACCGAACCGCTTATTTAACGCAAAGTGGACAATTATACGGCGAAGCGGCTGCAATGGCATTTGGTAAAATATATTGTTTTGGTCCAACATTTCGAGCGGAAAAATCCAAGACACGCCGTCATCTCACAGAATTTTGGATGATTGAACCTGAGATAGCCTTTTGTGATCTTGATGAAAATATGGAATGGGCGGAGCGGCTGGTTGCTTTTATTTTAGAAAGGTGTCTTGACCGATGTGAAGAACAACTGAAAACATTGGAGCGGGATGTTACAAAACTGAAGGCGGTGTCTTTACCATTTCCGCGAATCACTTACGATGATGCAGTCGAAATTTAGAAGAAAAACGATGTCGATTTTGAATATGGAAGCGATTTTGGCGGAACAGATGAAACCATTATTTCTAACGAATTCGAAAGTCCTGTCATGATTCATCGCTGGCCAAAAGAAGCCAAGGCATTTTACATGAAGCGCGATGCAGAAAATGATAACCTTGCCCTTGGTGTGGATATGATTGCTCCGGAAGGTTACGGGGAAATAATTGGCGGAGGGCAGAGGGAAGATGATTTAGAAACTTTGCAAAGACGTATCAAAAAACACGATCTTCCTGAGGATGAGTTCAAATGGTACCTAGATTTAAGAAGATATGGTTCGGTTCCGCATTCTGGATTTGGACTTGGGCTTGAGCGAACTGTGGCGTGGATAACCGGAATTCAGCATATTCGAGAAACCATTCCGTTTCCAAGAACACTTTCACGATTAGAACCGTGAAGAATTTTACAACAAGAGTTTCTGTTTTCGGCGGTCGCAACATTACCGATGAGGTGTACAGCCAAACTGTTGAGCTTGGAAAAAGTATGGCGGAAGAAGGATATCTCGTTTTTTGTGGCGGAGGTTCAGGCGTGATGGAAGCCATTGCCAAAGGTGTGAATGAAGGCGGAGGAACCTGCGTAGGAATATTAAAAGATGGTTCTCTCGAAGAGGCGAATGAATTTATTTCTCTTCCGATTACGACTGGTCTCGGCATTTATCGAAATCTGATGTTGGCTTACAATTGTGATATTGCTGTAGCGATTTCAGGTGAATACGGAACTTTGTCCGAAATTGCTTACGCTTTGCAACTCGAGAAACCTGTAATCGGTTTTCACACTTGGGATATTCCAAAAGTAAATCACGCAGATTCGCCTTCAGATGTGATAAAACAAATAAAGGAACACATTTAGTGGACTTCGATATTCATAAGCCAGAAAACGCCGGAGCGAAGCTTGGAGTCAGCGGTAAAGTGCAGCAAGTCGGATTCCGATGGTTTACCGTTCAATGGGCTCAGGATTTTAGATTGGCTGGGTACGCAAAAAACTTAAAAGATGGCACTGTTTTAATTGAAGCGGAAGGCAAAAAAATGGATATCGAATCTTTAATAAAGGAAGTTGAAACGGGACCGCGTGGAGCGGATGTCGATGAAGTTCAAGTGGAGTGGCTTCCGTATGAGCACCGCTTCAGGGATTTTGAAATTCGAAGGTGAGAGGAAAATAAAAAATAATACAATGAAAATTGCCCTCTGCCAAATCAATCCAACGCTCGGTGCTTTTTCTTTCAATGAAGAAAAGATGCTGGATGTTTACAATAATGCAGTCGGTCAGGATGCTGATCTTGTCGTTTTCCCGGAATTAGCAATTACGGGTTATCCACCTCAGGATTTGCTGTATTGGGATTCTTTTATCGAGAAGAATCTCGAAACACTTAATTCTATTGTTTTAAAAACGACTGTCCCGATGATAATCGGCTATGTGAGAAGAGAGAATGGCAATCTTTACAACAGCGCCGCCCTGTGCAGCAATGGGGAAATAGTGGATTCTTACGACAAAATTCTATTACCAACGTATGATGTATTTGATGAAGATCGCTACTTTACTGCCGGAACGAAGCCTGGGATTTTTCAAATTACTCTAAAAGAAAAATTGATAAAAATCGGAATTCAGATCTGTGAAGACCTTTGGGATGAGGATTACACATGCAAAGTTTCTAGTGAACTCAAAAATTCTGACGCTGAAATGATTATTAATATTTCCGCTTCTCCCTACAGGGAAGGAAAGTCTGCAAATCGTCGCAATCTCATTTCCAAAAAAGTGAATGAAACAGAACTTCCATTTGTGTACTGTAATATGGTCGGCGCACAAGATGAGCTCATTTTTGACGGATCGTCTCTGGCGATGAATGCAGCCGGCGTTGTGATTGCTTGCGGAAAAGCATTTTCTGAAGACTTGGTATTGGTAGATACCGATAATCTTAATCCAGCACACACGCATTCCATGCAGCGCGAGGAAGAAATGTATTCTGCACTTGTCCTCGGTGTGAAAGATTATTTCAGGAAAACTAACCATTCGGAAGCGGTGATTGGCCTCAGCGGAGGAATTGATTCCAGTCTGGTAGCCTGTATTGCTGCAGATGCGCTCGGCGCAGACCAAGTCCACGGTGTTGCTATGCCATCCAAATACTCGAGCGATCATAGTCTCGTTGACGCGAAGGCGCTTGCAGAAAATCTGAACATCAATTTTGAAACAATTCCGATCAACGAACTTGTGGATACGTATGAGAATTCATTGAAATCTGTGTTTATCGGACAAAAACCCAATGTTACCGAAGAAAATATACAGGCACGTGCTCGGGGAAACATCCTGATGGCAATGTCAAATAAATTTGGCTGGCTGTGTCTTTCCACGGGAAATAAAACTGAACTTGCGCTCGGCTATTGCACGCTCTACGGAGATATGAGCGGCGGACTTTCTGTTATTTCTGATTTGTCCAAATCTGATGTGTACGCCCTTTCCAATTGGGTGAATCGCGATTCTGAGCGAATTCCAAATCGATGTATTACCAAAACACCATCTGCAGAATTAGCGCCGGGACAGGAAGATCCGTTTAATTATGAAATTGTCAGTCCGTTAGTAGATGCCCTAGTAGAAGAAAGACAAAGTCCATCTTCGCTAATTAATGATGGAGCTGACGCTGATTTGGTGAATGATCTGGCAAATCGAATCCGCATAAATGAGTATAAACGACGGCAAGCGGCTACAGGTTTAAGAGTTACGCGAAAAGCATTCGGGATGGGACGACGCATTCCTATTGTAAATCATTTTAAGGGAGACTGATGTGAAACAATTTGTATTAATCATGGCTATTTTTTCTGTATGTACGGGTTCTCTTATTGGGCAGGGAAAAACCCCGGCGGATTATTGGCAATCTCTAAGTCAGGAAGAAAAACTGACCTTTGTAAATGGCGCTTATGCGATGACCTCTCGGTTGCAAACTCTTCACGATTTTGAAGTTAAAAAGCAATATACCGGAGATCCGTCATTTATTGAACCGTATTACATTGAACGCTATTACCAAATTATCGATGAATTTTTATCTACCGAAGTTGGAGGTAACTTGTCACTAATTACCGGTTCGCTAGATGCACTTTATGCCAATTCAGACAATGTAAGAATTCCACTAACGGAAGCTATTCGAATTGTATCACTGGCACAGGACGGCGAACGAAAAAAAGGCAATTTTCTTTTGTTAAAAGCTCAGAAAAAATATAAACCCTGAACTGATTTTACCTCGAAAATATTAATAAAGTCATGTCAACCACCCACATACGAAATTTCTGCATCATCGCCCACATTGATCACGGCAAGTCTACGCTTGCGGATAGACTATTAGAAGTCACCCACACGCTCCGCAAAAAGGACATGAAAGCACAAGTGTTGGATTCGATGGACCTAGAGCGCGAGCGCGGTATTACCATCAAAAGTCATCCGATTCAAATGCATTACAAACATGGTGACGGCACCGAATATATTATTAATCTTATTGATACGCCAGGCCACGTGGATTTTTCATACGAAGTCAGCCGAAGCCTTGCCGCGTGCGAGGGTGCGCTGCTATTGGTGGATTCGTCACAAGGTGTAGAAGCGCAAACTGTAAGCAATGCGTATTTGGCAATTGAACACGACCTGGTAATTATTCCCGTCATAAACAAGATAGATCTTCCCAGCGCTCGGATAGAAGACGTAACCGGGCAAATTGTGGAACTCATTGGGTGCAAACCAGAGGAAATAATTCACACCAGTGCGAAAGATGGTTCAGGAATTGATGCGCTTTTGAGTGCCGTGGTGGATCAGATACCAGCTCCAAAAGAAAATGAAAATGCGCCGGCGCGTGCCCTCATTTTTGATTCCACCTATGATAATTACCAGGGTGCCATCGCGTATGTTCGAGTAATGGATGGCGTATTAAAACCAGGAAACCGTGCTAGATTTTTTGCACACGACAGAGAATACGACATTAGCGAAGTCGGTCATTTTATCATGAATCGAATCAAATCTGCCGAGATTAAATCCGGGGATGTTGGTTATGTGGTTGGAAATATAAGAGATGTGAATCATGTCCTTCCCGGTGATACTCTTACCACCAAAGAAAATCCCGCATCCGAGCCATTGCCGGGATATGAAGAAATGAAACCGATGGTTTTTTCGGGAATGTATCCGGCGGATGCAGATGATTATGAACAGCTTCGGCAAGCACTTGAAAAACTTAAGCTAAATGATGCATCGCTCATTTTTGATCCGGAAACAAGTGAAGCTATGGGATTCGGATTCCGCTGCGGATTTCTCGGACTTCTGCATATGGAAATTATTCAAGAACGACTCGAAAGAGAATTTAATCTGACACTGGTAACAACAACGCCTAATGTAAAGTATAAGCTCAATCTTCGCGATGGAACAGAATTGGAAGTTGACACTCCCGCAAAAATGCCATCTTCCGGAGAAATTGATAAAATAAATGAGCCCTTCGTATCTGCCGAAATTGTAACTCCCAAAGAATACATTGGCGGACTTATGAAACTATGCCAATCTAAACGGGGGATTTATAAGAATACTGATTATCTTACTCCGGACAAGGCGCAGTTGCATTATGATCTTCCTTTGGGTGAAATCATTTTTGATTTTTACGATAAGCTGAAATCGGCTTCCCGCGGGTACGCATCGCTGGATTACACGCTGCAGGATTTTCGTCCAGGAACGCTTCAGAAATTGGATATTCTTCTCGCGGGTGATCCCGTAGATGCGCTGTCCACTATTATTCACTCAGACGAAGCCTACCAACGAGGGGTTGCTCTTTGTTCAAAATTAAAAGAACTGATTCCCAGGCAAATGTTTGAAGTAGCAATTCAGGCTTCTATTGGTACACGGATTATTTCACGCGCTACCGTAAAAGCGCTTAAAAAAAATGTAACAGCCAAGTGTTATGGCGGCGATATTACACGGAAGCGGAAATTGTGGGAAAAACAAAAAGCAGGGAAAAAGCGGATGAAAAAAATTGGCAAAGTTGAAATTCCGCAGGAAGCCCTTCTTGCTGTACTGCAATTGGATAAAAATTGATGAGCGACAGAGCACACAGAGAAATGATTTTGAAAAACTTAAAGTACACTCTGTGATCTCTGTGGCTGACATAAAACCCTTAGAGAAAATTGGCGTTCTTCGTGGCTAGACAGAAAACCACATATTGGCAGGATACCGCTACACCATTTTACAGTTTTGTGTTTACGCTACCCTTGTTTTTGATCTATGAACTCGGTGTTTTTGCTATAACTAAAAATGATTTGATGGTTTTAAGAAACGGTGCCGACGTACTTATGCGGCAAGTATTGGGATCGCTTGGCATGTACGGAATGTATGGGTTTAGCGGAGCATTTTTAATTGGATTTATGGCAGCCTTTATGCGACAGAAAAAAGCATTGGCATCCACAGCAGTCAGAAGCGAGTATCTTCTCAGAATGCTCGGGGAAAGCGTTATGTGGGGATGTATCCTGTTTTTGGTTATGTCTTTTACTCCACTGTTGCTCATGTCGCCTGTCCTTGGCCAATTGGTTCAGCAGGGTGTTCTTGCCATCGGAGCGGGAATCTATGAAGAATTTGTTTTTCGAGTCATTTTGATAAGCATTTTTGTCGCCGTCCTTGGATTTATTTTTCAATGGAAACGATCAACGAGTCGTGTAGGTGCCATAATTCTAGCATCTGCATTGTTTTCAGCATTTCATTTTGTTGGAGAATTTGGAGATACGCCTACATTAGCCTTATTTTTAATTCGGTTTTCTGCAGGAATATTTCTAGGAACATTATATGTTTTTCGCGGATTTGGTGTTGCAGCTTACACCCATACAATTTACGACCTGATTGTCCTTTTCCAGGTTGCAACTCGTTCATGAAACTTTAGAAGAGGATTAACGTCTAAATAACCAATAAGGATGGAACAATGAAAAAACGTTTTTTACTTCTCATTATCCCAATATTTGCATTCGGGAATGATTTCAGCAGATTTGATGTTGCCGTGTATCCGGAATATTATTTTCCCGGTGTCATGGTTGAGATTCAGGTAGAACCATTAGAGGGACAATCGTTTCCGGAATTTTCAATGGTCATACCATCCAATGCCGACTCGGCGTTTATGGTAGGTCAATCTGATGAGAGCGAACCGATATTATTAGCAATCCATTCCTTTGATGGAGAAAGTCAAATTGTAATTCCCGAATCGAATGTTTCTGTCCGAATTTTCTACTTTTATTCAGTAGAGCGAAAAGGACATTCTGTTTCATTTGATGTTATTCTGGAAATAGATGCAATCGTTGCTGATGCACACATATTAATTCAAGAACCTATGGTTGCAGAGTTATTTACTTTATCGGAAAAAGGTGCAGAAGTTTTTCAGGATACACACGGATTGACGTTTCATCGATTTCATGTAAAAGATGTAAAGCCCGGTGCGAACAAATCCATAGTCGTTTCGTATCAAAATACTTCAGGAGAAACGACAATTGATCTTCTAAAATCGATGCTTAATACCAATAATACAAACACAAATAGAGAAAAACCTAATCGGTCGAAGTCGATGGGTGCGATCCAGCGCCATACACTTCCAACGTGGCAGCCTCTAACCGTTTTAGGCGCATTGGCGATTATAATTGGTTTATTGTTTACCCAACAGCGTAAAAGGGAAGAACATGGCGAAGGAAAGGCGTTTTGCACATCATGCGGTTCAGGTGTTCAGCCGAACGATAAATTTTGCGCGAAATGCGGAAAGGAACAATAAATGATTCCCGTATTATTTGAAATTGGCCCTATCAAGATTTATTCATACGGGTTCATGCTCGTTGTAGCGTTTTATTCTTGCTATTTCCTTTTAGCAAAAGATTTGAAACGTCTTGGGCATAATTCAGAACTGGCGTCCAACATTATTATGGCATCTGCTATTGGCGGAATTTTGGGTTCAAAAATCTATTATCTAATTGAAAATTATAGTCGAGTTATTGAAGATCCTTTTGGAATGATTTTTAGTGGTTCCGGACTTGTGTTTTTAGGTGGACTCATGGGCGGAATCCTTGGTGTTACGCTTGTTTTTAGAAAGCATAAATTGAATTGGCTAGAATTTGCAGATGTTGCTGCACCTATGATGATTCTTGGATATGCGATTGGCCGTGTTGGGTGTTTTCTTGTTGGCGACGATTATGGGATTCCAAGCCGACTTCCGTGGGCGATGCATTTTCCAAATGGAATTCCTGCAACAACAACATTCAGTTTTGAAAACTATTATCCTTGGGTCGATATTTCAGGATGGGCTCCGGGAAATTTGACGGTTCATCCTACTCAAATGTACGAAACGATTATTGGTTTTTTGATATTTGCATTTCTTTGGAAAAAACGGAAATCTGTTAAAGTAGCTGGAAGCCTTTTTTTCACTTATCTCATTCTTGCAGGAATTGAGCGTTTCTCAATAGAATTTATTCGCACAAATCCAAAATATCTACTGAATACCTTTTCCGGGGCGCAAGTTATTTCCTTGATCATGATTGCAGTTGGAATTGGTTTTTTCCTATTCTATCAGAAGAAAATCCAACCAAAGGAACAGACATAGCCCATTTCTATGCCCCGAATATTTTCTACCATATTCATTATTCTCGGGTTTTGCTATGCAACAGATTTAACTGATGCTGTTATCTTTGCAGATAAACCGGAATTCCAATCCGATCAAATTTTAATTCTACAAGATGGAACGCGATATCATTTGGATAAATCAAATAAGGAAGTTGCCGTAGAATTAACTGATGGCGAACCCAGATTTGCAGGAGGGTTTGGCGATAGGTTTGAAACTTTTATTGAACCGGTTGGAATTGTGACTGATGGTGTTTCAATTTTTGTGTGCGACCGCACAGGAAATAAAATAATTCAATTCACTCGAAGACTTGAATTTGTTCAAACAATTCCAATCAATCTGCCTGAAGATATGAATCTATTTTATCCATCTTCAATTGCAGTGAATAAGAATGGTCATTTGGCTATCTTTTCTGAAGACCGAAACGAAATTTGGACAAAACATCCACATGCTTCAAGCTGGACATTAATTGTTGATCTAAATCGTCAAACAATCCCAATCATTTGTCCGGATCGCATTGCATATTCAGATATCAACACAATAACTATATTTTCATCCTGCTCAGATGTAGAATATTTCTTTTCCGTATTTGGCAGATTTATAACTGCCAGACTTTTTTCTGCTGAGAAGTAAACCAATGGTTCGGCTTTATTCTTTTGTCCTCATATGGTCGTGCGCGTGGTGCGTTTCGGCTGGGAATCAATTCAAATCTGATTCAACCACTATAAAGGAATTCATTGCATCTTTACCGGAACTTGATTCTTTATTAATCAAGACTGGATCTCCGGAAATATTAAAACAAAAACAAATTTCAGCTTTGAATACCAATACCGAACAAATTCTGTCTTCGGGGACTTTTTTTCGTTTGATGGACATGTCGGCCTTATCGGGATCTGATGTAGGAGGCGGATTAAAATTCCAATTGCAAGGAAATCTTACAGATGATATCCAGGTGAGCGGAGTTTTATCTGATCAAAATAATCCGATTCGTCCTCAAGGGGATACAAAAACTATCCGCGATTTAGATGAAGTTCATTTAACGGTTTCTCATCCAAACATTCGCATAACAGCGGGTGATTATATATTGAGAATGAATTCTGGTAAGTTGCTCAATATCAATAAAAACCTAGTTGGTATAAAGAGTAACTTTAAATACAATAATGTAACCGCCTCTGCATTTTTTGCGGGTGCAAAGGGCAATTATCATGAGTTGAAAATAAAAGGGATGGAAGGAAATCAGGGGCCGTATATCTTATCAGGAAACGGGGATATCCGATACCAAACCATCGTTACGGGATCGGAAATTGTTTGGCTTGATGGTCAAAAGTTGATTCGTGGAAGTCAATACGATTATACCATAGATTATTCCACCGGCGAACTTTATTTTGAGCCAAAACATCTTATTTATTCTGATTCTGATATTTTTGTGGAATTTGAATCGACGGATTTTCATTACCGACGTAATACAGCCGGATCATCCTTATCGTTAGAAAAGGACGGTCGAATTTTCGAGGTAAATTGGATTCGAGATTTTGATGATCCATCGACCAATGGATCGTTATACTCGAATTCAGAATTAAATCTCTTGCGTTCTGCAGGCGATTCGCCGGTTGTTATTTCCGGTGCTGTTGAAGATCCAGCCGGGAATTATGTAATGAAAAGTAATTATTTTCTGTTTGATCCAGACGGAATTGAAACGGGAAATAGATATCGGGTTACATTTTCGTTAGATCGTTCTTCGGGAACATATACAAGGGAAATCTCTTCAAACGGAACCTTATTTTATTCGTTTGTTTTAGAGGATGATCGGACCGATTACATTGATTTGTATTCACCTGATAAACCCATTCATAAGCCAGAAAATTTCAATTTAATCCACTTGCGGTCTGGAATTCCAATTACTCAAAACCAATTATTTAAGTTGGACATTGGTTTAACTCAATACGATCAAAACAGGCTTTCGAATGTTGGAGATGATGATAATATTGGGAATGCCATTTTGCTTGAATTAACAGGAGAAAAAATAAACATTGGAAAAGGATTTGATGTGGATTATTCTATCTCAAATTGGCAGCAGGGAATTCGATATTATTCCTTAACTCGGGATAGAGATGTGATGTTTGATCGCGATTGGAACATGACAGGAAATGAAAGTGGAAATGAAATTTTATCTAAATTAAGTGCTGAAATTCATTTGCCATGGAACGGTAGTATTTCATCATCGTTCCATCAATATTCCATAGGAGATATTCATAAAAATCGATTTCAATCAGGCGTGAATACTAAAACTAAATGGATTCCAGAGTTAAAAGGAACCTTCAATTCTGTAAAAGGTAAACAGGATTTTTATCAGAAATCCATTTATATAAAAGCACTGCCCGGGTCGTATCATCCTTATGTGAATTATAAAAGTGAAACTCGTCAGAATTTTGATTCGTGGCGAACCATCTCCGGCGGGCTGGAGTTAGATCAAAACTTTTCTTCTTTTAAAGTTGGATTTGGATCTAGGAATGATTTATCATATTCAGAATTGCTTCGAAAAATGGAAGAATATCAGCAAGCAGTATTTGGCGAAATAGATATGTCTCGAAAATCAAAAAATGGTTGGACGGGAGCAATGCAGATTCGGAAACGGATAACCGAGAATAATTTATTGAATACTGAATCGGATATTAGCCTTGCTCACATTCGCACGCATTTTAGGAAATCAAATCATCCGATTCGATTTGATTTGAAACTAAAGCAGGAATCTCGGTTAGGAAGCGGTCGGACCATGGTGTACGATTCTATAGGTGCCGGTCTTGGTGGATATCGATATGATGAAGAATTTGACGCTTTTATTGAAGATCCAAATGGAAATTACAGTGGATTTGCTGTTGCGTCCGGTACCAGACGTTCCGTGAAAGCGATCGGACTAACTGAGATGTTTGAAATTGATTTTAATCGAACTAGATACGAGAAGTTACACGGTATGAAATTTCGGTTGAATATGACGGCTGATTTGTCGGGGACTAATGGAAAATCTACGGAATGGATTTTTGCGGACATTGGTTCAAACTCGATTGAAAGAAGCCGATGGATGGTGCGGACTGAGATTAATAGCAATCCGATTGGTGGAAAACGACAAAGCAGATTAACGTGGTTAGCCCAAAGAGATTTGAATGGTTTGGACGCCCGTGGGATTGATATTACAGAACACCAAGAAATTTCTTCCGAATGGAAAAAAGCTATCAACAGACATTTTCGTTTGACAGTAAATGGATCCTGGGCGGATCATCAAATTGAATCTACCATTAGCCAATTTCGAAACCGCAGTGTAACGGGAGGATGGATAGAAACCGGAACCGAATGGAAAATGAACTCCGAAGTAGAATTGAATACCAAAATAATTGGAGGGTCTGATTCTGGTATGCATCAATCTCAAAATTTTATTGCAAATGCATTGGGATTAAAAGTGGGATTTGTAAAAAGAATTGGACGAATAGGAAGATTGCGTGGCGAAATGATTGTGACGGATTCTTGGATGAAAGAGGAAACAACTGCAAGTCTTCCACCTGAGGCTCTGCATGGATTTGCATTAGGGAAAACATTTCGGACTCAGCTTCAAGCTCATTTTCTTTTCGCTAACTCACTATCAGCAAATCTCAGCGTAAACACGATATCTGACAGTCGGTATGAAAATCTCATCAATTTGAGAGGAGAGATTCGTGCGAATTTTTAATGTCATCCTTTTCTGCGCTTCCTTTGCTACCGGACAATCTATCACCATTGATTCGGTTGTTGTTTTGTCGAAGGCAACCGTTTTGCCATTTATTGAAGCCAGAATTTTTCAACCCATTTCCGGATCTGAAGTACAAAAGGAAACATCAATTTTATTTGATAATATCAAAACAGATACGCCATTTCTTTCAGACAAAACACAGTTTACCCTTGCACGATTTAATCAAAATAAAATTGCAGCTGTGATTCATTTTGATCCACATTTTGATAGTCATGTGTCCGGAATGATTGGAACCGGTAAAACTCCGGAAGGAACTTGGGAATCCCAGGGCGAATTAAATCTTCATTTGGAAAATGTATGGGGAACAATCGGCACGATTGATGTCAATTGGCACCGAAGAGATTTGTCATCACAATACACTGATATTCAGATTGTCGAGCCCTATCTTCCAATTATCCCAATCGGGATAAAATTCGGATGGAAAGAACATCTTCAGGAAGGGTTTACTTTATTACGATCCAAAACTGTTTCGACAATCTTTCATGCAAATAACGGATGGAAATGGGATACCGGAATAAAGAAAACTGAAATCAACCCCACAGAAAATGGATTGTTGAATGGTTATAAATCATCTTCATCTGATATGATGGTATTTGGTTTATCAAAAAATTCCGTAAATCATCGGTGGCTTCCAACGGTTGGATTTCGAATGAAGACTCTTTTTGATTATGGTATTGAGAAAAAGGAAAATAAAAGGTCTGCCATTTCCGGCTTCAAATTTGAAACTGAATATTTTCATCCATTTAAATCAAGTTGGATATGGATGGCAGGATTAAAAGGGCAGGGAATATTTTCGGAATCGGGCGAGATTTTATCGTCACAAAAAATTCAATTTGGCGGCATGGCATCTTTACGCGGATTTAGAGAAGATTTCTTTAAAGCCGATTGGGTTGTTATCCCAACCATCGAAATTCGGTATGCTTTATTTAACAGAATGCAGTTTTCAGCATTCATTGAATCAGGCTTACATTCCGAAGTGTATCAATATCCAGTTAGCTATGGATTCGGTTTAATCCAAGAATCTGATGCTGCTATTATTAAACTATTTTACGGAGTGGGTACAGGCAATAGTCCATCCGAAGATGGAACCATTCACATTCAATTTATAGGTTTATTATAATGCATAAAAAACAACATCAAAACGTAACTCAAGAAGGAATTCTGCAAGTAACTCAAAAAGGATTTGGATTTGTACTCATGCCGGATGATGAGCCGGATATTTTTGTGGGCAGGCGCCAGCTTCGCGATGCCATTCACGGTGACAAAGTAAAAGTGCAGTTAAAAAAACAAAAGCGCACCGGAAATCCCCGAGGAAAGATAACCGGGATTATTCAAAGAAACTCGACCCGATTTACAGGAACAACATACAAATCCGGTAGAGATTTTTATTTAGCGATTTCACCTGTAACACCTGAACGTGGTATCAAGCTAAAAAAGAATCCCAAAAAACCGATTCAGGTTAATATGATTGTTACCGTTGACGTACTGGATTGGGGTACAGCTGTTTCGCCGATTTTCGCTAGAGTAGCACATGTTATTGGCGATTCCAAGAATCCTGAAAATGATTTTGATCTCATCATTTCAAAATATGATTTCCGACCTCAATTCCCGAAAAAGGTAACAGATTTTATTCAATTCATGTCTGAAGACACCATTCAAAATGAAATCCCAAATCGCAGAGATATTCGAAATTGGACCACATTTACCATTGATCCAGAGAGTGCACGAGATTTTGACGATGCAGTATGTATCCAAAAAACCAAAAATGGTTTTTCACTTGGGGTACACATTGCGGATGTTAGCTTTTTCGTTACTCCCGGTTCCGAATTGGACAGAGAAGCGCTAAAACGAGCCACATCCGTTTATTTTACGGAAGGGGTTGTCCATATGCTTCCGGAAACACTTTCGGCGGATTTATGCTCACTCAGGCCGGAAGTTGACCGCCTTGCGATGACGGCGCTCATGGAAATTGATTTATCCGGTGAAGTTACAGCGTATGAAATTTTTCCATCCGTCATTCGAAGTGACAAACGGTTTACTTACGATGATGTCCAGGAAATTTTAGATGGTAAAGAAACGGATCCTTTGAACGGTAAAGTCAAACTTTTAAATACGCTTGCAGAAATTTTATTCAAAAACAGATCCAAAAAAGGCAGTATTGATTTTGATATCCCTGAACCGGTTTTTTCCATCGCAGAAGGTGGAATTCCTCACGAAATACGACCCAGCGAACGAAAACAAAGCCACCGTATTGTCGAAGAATGCATGCTTATTGCAAACCAAACTGTTGCAAAACTTATCATTAAAAAATCTGGGAAATCAAAATGTGGCATTTATCGTATTCACGATAAGCCAAATACTGAGGATGTAAGCAAATTCCTTGATTTGATTGGAAGACTCGGAATTTCTGTCCCAACTAAAGGAACCGAGTTATCCTCAGCAGATTTTAGAGCAATTCTGTTGGCAGTGGAAGATTCTCCATATTGTAATTTAATCGAAAATGTGGCACTTAGAACCATGAGTAAAGCGATATATTCTATGAAAAACAGAGGACATTTCGGACTTGCATTTGATCAATACACTCATTTCACATCGCCCATACGGAGGTATCCGGATTTGGTGGCACACCGTCTAATTAGGCGTTTTAATCTTCAAGATAAATCGTATGAATCCTATGGGCACGGCGCAATTCAATCTGCCGTAGAACGGTCCAATGAAGCAGAATTACTCGCGCTTCAGGCAGAGCGAGAATATATAAAGTTAAAACAGCTTCGGTGGCTTGCGCAAAAGGTGGGACAAACATTTGAAGGTGTCATCTCCGGTGTGGTGCAATTTGGGTTATTTGTTGGATTAAAAGAATCGCTGGCAGAAGGTTTGGTTTATATAGATACCATGGAAGAAGACTCATTTGTTTATGATGAAGAGTCGTACTCCTTAAGAGGAAAAAAGACAGGAAAAGAATATAGATTAGGCGATCGAGTGCACGTGAAGGTTTTGGATGTCCTTATTGATAAACAGCGGGCAAATTTTATGTTGGATGATCTTGAATAAACTCACTTCACTGTGCCTGATTTTACTTTTCTTTAATTGCGATTTGCCAAAACGGAATGCGCTTGGGGCAGATAATGAGTTGTTGGTTGTGTGCTCAAAAGATTTACAAAATGAAATGCGATCTGTGCTTTCGATTATTTTTTCTGATACCCTATTCACTCCACAACCTGAACCATTATATCGTCTCGTTTTTGTCGAACCGAATCAATATTCAAAAATTAAACAAAACGTAAATATCGTTTTTGGTTCGATCGGGACTGACCTCTCAGATCCAGGAACGAAATTGGTTAAATCATTGCTTTCGAAATCTCAATACGAGGATTCCATGCACGGTGCTAATCAACTTATTTTATCAAAAAATGTATTCGCTCAAGATCAGCTTGTGTTATTTATAAACGGGACAACTTATTCGCAAATAAAGAATCGGGCACATGAACAAGCTTCTAAAATTTTGAGCTATTATGAAACATTGTACGAAAAACGTCAGAAAAAACATTTATTTGAAAATGCTCGGCAAGAAGACCTCGAAAAACGGATTTTACAAGCATACGGATGGAGTATGAAAATTCCCTGGGGATATACGATTTTACAAGAGGATCAAGATCGTGGAATATTTTGGATTGGGAGAGACATTCCCTATCGATGGTTTGCCATACATTGGGAAGACGGACTTGTGGTTTCAGATTCTGCGTCAGCCGACCAATATTTTCGAAATTTTACGGAAGAAATGTTGGGTTCTATTCAATTAAATGCATACAAATTTTCTTCAGAATTGGAACCGTTTAATGACTGGACAACTTGGACCTACGGTGGAATTTGGGAACATCAAGAAGAAGCGCAGGGAGGTCCGTTTAAAGGTTACCTGTTTTATGATGGAATATCTAACAAGACGTATGCCATATTTTTATTAGTCTTCCATCCCGGGAATGATAAATCTTTATTACTGAAACAGTTAGATTTTATGGCACATAGTTTCTTTGTGGATGAAAATGGTTATTATTAGTTTACTGACATAGATTATGAGCAACGAAGTCACAAATGCAGGAAAAATTAATAAGATGAAATATGAAACCTTGAAAGCAAAATACTGAATCCATGAAAACACTCATTATTTCTCCGACTTACAACGAAAGTAAGAACATTGCAAATTTGATTCAGAAAGTGAATTCGATTAATCCGGATTATCATATGTTGATTATTGACGATAATTCACCGGATGGCACCGGTGATCTTGTGGAAAGCCTTCAAAAAAAGTACAACAATATTCACCTTGAGAAACGTCCGGGAAAAGCTGGCTTGGGAACCGCGTATTGTTTTGGATTTCAATGGGCGCTGGAAAGAGAATACGACATTATTGTCCAAATGGACGCTGACCTTTCTCATAATCCGGATGATGTACCGGGTTTGATTGAAAAATTAGGCGAAGCAGATTTGATAATTGGCAGTCGATATGTGCACGGAGTGAGTGTTGTAAATTGGCCCATTCGAAGGCTTGTGTTGAGCTACGGCGCGAATTTATATACTCGAATAATCACCGGGCTTCCTGTGAAAGATAGCACAGGAGGTTTTAAAGCATGGAAGCGCGAAGTGCTGGGTTCTATTGATTTTGAAAAAGTGCATTCGCAGGGGTATTCTTTTCAGATTGAAATGAACTTCAGATCGTGGTGTAACGGGTACAATATTCATGAGCATCCTATTATTTTTGTGGACCGCACCATTGGAGAATCCAAGATGTCTAAAGCTATTATGATTGAAGCCATTTTTATGGTGTGGAAACTCAAACTGCGCAAGATTTTCGGATTGCTGTAAAACATGGATATTTCCATTTGCATCGTATCGCTGAATTGTTCAAAACGCCTGTCTGAATGTTTACATACTTTACCCAAAGCGGTTGGGAACGCCAGTTGGGAAGTGCTGATTGTGGACAACCAATCCACGGACGATACGGTAAAAATGATTCGGAGAGATTTTCCGGAAGTTACTATAATTCCTTATGATGAAAATGCCGGTTTCGCCAGAGCGCAAAACCACGCCATTGCGCATGCGGAAGGTGATTATATTGTTGTCCTTAATCCTGATACCATCGCGCCGCCTAATTCGCTTTCCATTCTGATGGACTTTATGAACTCCAACCGGGAAGCAGGCGTGTGCGGCCCCAAAGTTCTGAACGAAGATTTGTCTTTTCAGCGATCGTGTAGACGAGGAATTTCAACCCCGTGGCCCGTTATTTCATATTTTACAAAACTAGACCGTGTTTTTAGAAAAAACGCGTTTTTTAGCGGATATCATCTTGGACATTTAAATGAGGACGAAATAATGGAAGTCGGCGGAGTGTCCGGATCTTGCATGATGATGCGGAAAGAAATTCGAGATACTGTTGGGTATTTTGATGAACAATTTTTCCTCTATCAAGAAGATTCCGATTTTTGTATTCGCGTTGCCGAAGCAGGGTGGAAAGTGCATTACGTACCTACATCTCAGATTATTCATGCGGGAGGGTTGGGAGGAACCCTAGTTAGCAGATCCCATATTTATATTTCTGTTTTAGAATGGCACAGATCTTATTTCAAATTGTACCGAAAGCATTTTGCACATGAATATCCATTTTTGTTTAATATCTTCTATTATGCAGCAATGGCGCTAAAGCTTGCTTTTGGACTGGCAAGAACACCTTTTAGAAGATCCTACACATAACATGGCACATTATCTTTTAGAATTTGAAAAACCACTGATAGACCTTGAGGAGAGGATTTTAGCATTGGAAACTTCGGTTGGGGAAGATGGTGCCGATTCTGAAAAAATCCGTGAATTAAAATCCGAACGAGACGAAAAATTAAAGGATATTTATTCTCATTTGAGCCGATGGCAGCGGGTACAGTTAGCCCGTCATCCAAAACGACCATATACCTTGGATTATATCAAAGAATGGTCGCCGGATTTTATTGAACTTCACGGCGATCGGCATTTTGCGGATGATACATCTGTTGTCTGCGGATTGGGAAGCCTTGGCGATGTGCCTGTTTTTTATATCGGACAGCAAAAGGGAAGAAACACCAAAGAAAATCTATACCGGAATTTTGGTATGATGCGGCCGGAAGGCTATCGAAAAACACTGCGGATAATGGAACTTGCCGAAAAATTTAATCGTCCTGTTGTTACCCTCGTGGATACGCCGGGCGCGTACCCGGGAATCGGCGCCGAAGAACGCGGGCAGGGAGAAGCCATTGCGAAAAATCTTCTGAAAATGGCAGCGCTGAAAACACCGATTTTGACTATCGTCATAGGTGAAGGCGCCAGTGGTGGCGCTCTTGGAATCGGCGTGTGTGATAAAATGCTGATGCTTGAAAATACGTGGTATTCCGTGATCAGCCCGGAAGGATGCGCTTCCATTCTCTGGCGCGATTCTGCAAAGGCGAGCGAAGCGGCAGACGCCATGAAAGTAACACCTCAGGATTTGATTGAAATGGGAATTTGCGACCGAGTCGTTCCCGAACCTGTCGGCGGCGCGCACCGAAACCCGAAGGAAACTGCGGACATCTTAAAATCTATCATTCTTGAAGAATTAACAATTCTTTCAAAAGTGGACAAAAATTCCTTTTTGGAAAACAGGATTGCCCGTTACGAAAAAATGGGCGTTTTTCAGGAAAACAATTGATTCAGTACGACCATTCCGTCCGCGTGTATTATCGGGACGTGGACAAAATGAATATTGTGTATTATTCCCGGTATTTTGAAATGTTTGAAGAAGCGAGGACGGAATTGCTTCGATCCATTGGATTGGACGTTACCGCACTCGAAAATTCCGGAACGACGCTACCGGTAGTGGAAGCACATGCGGATTATAAAAAAGGCGCCGGGTTTGAAGATGAACTTATCGTGCGCACTATGATTCCTGAGCTGCCGAAAGGAAAACTCAGGATAGAGTACAAAGTGCTGAAAGGGGAGGAATTGCTGGTATCAGGATTTACGCAACACGCATTTACAAATAGCGATGGAAACCCAATGCGGGCGCCGGAGATGATTCTGGAAGTTTTGTTAAGCGTTGCGGAATCGTTTAAGCACTCTCAATGCTCGTAGGGTATTCCAACGGCTTGGACCTCCTGTTTTCTCCATATCGAAATGGGTCTGTCCTGGATGCATGGCTTGAACTGGCCACTTTTTATCCTTCCGTCTTTTTTTCTTCAGTATATCTAGCGCATCCTTCATTCGAGGATCGTATTTAACTCCCGTATATTGAAAATAATCCAGAGCCCGTAATATATCGTATCTCCAGCGTGATGGATATGAAAGCATTAACATTTTCTTATCGATAATGTCTCCCGTTCGGTCGGATCGAAACAACCTGTGCTGCAACAAGAATTCTCTTGATTCCACTTCCGATTCCTGAAGCTCGTCTAGCCTATATCCATAGCCATTTTGAGTATATTCCAAAATTCCTTCGATAACAGAAATAGTTGAATGCAGAGAACTGTGTGTTGCTCCTTTAGTATTTGATTCACAATTGAAGCCACCATCATTCATATGTTCTTTCAGTAAGAAATCGACGATTGATTTTAAGTTTGCTTCATCTATTAAAAAATATGAAGCATAGTTCAGAAACATACCGTTTAAGCAGACATCACATTTTTTGTGTACACCGATTGGATAGATCCCGCCGTCTGGCCCTTTGAGAGTATGTATGACCTGTGATATGGATTGTCTAATGACCTCGTTATTTTGAGATATGGCAAGGTTTTTTAGATCTAGAATTGTGTAATGTGTTGAAATCCATTTCGGTTGATAAAAACGATCTCCCCAATGCCCTTCCTTCTTCCTAAAACTGAGAAATTGAGCCCCCCAACCTTCGGTGGCAATGCGATCACGCAGGTGCGGTTTTGCGGCAGCCAACAAGTCTCGATGAACCTGAATTTGGATTGAAACATCCCCTTCAATCAGCCAATCTATTAGTTCGCTTTCATCTACCGAGTTTGATGATTTCATTAAATATTGACGCCTAACGAATGAGCTAACCTGCACAAACTTGAGATTACTTTTGTTTACTAC